>Ga0180016_100037_pt1 | contig 68918 bp, 59 predicted proteins | sample KR46_M_MetaG_FD_129673 | JGI IMG/M metagenome (GOLD analysis project Ga0180016, IMG submission 129673) | Groundwater microbial communities from the Olkiluoto Island deep subsurface site, Finland - KR46_M_MetaG | ecosystem: Environmental > Aquatic > Deep subsurface > Groundwater | place: Finland... | reverse complement strand
CGCGACACCGGCATCGGCATGAACCGCAAGGAGCTCGAGCAGGCGATGAAACCGTTCGGCCAGGTCGGCCCCGGACCCCGGCAGCGCGGCGACGGAACCGGGCTGGGCCTGCCGCTGACCAAGGCCATGGTGGAAGCCAATCGAGCCCAGTTCGACATCGTCTCGACGCCCAGCGAAGGAACGCTGGTCTCCATCGCCTTCCCGCCGCAGCGGGTGCTTGCCGACTGAAACAGCGACAGGAACCGCCGGGTCCGGTGGTCCCATAAAAAACGGGGACCGCCAAGGGTCCCCGTAAGCTTCGAAATTGTGCTGGCCAACAGTGTGAAGAGCAGAGCTATCCAAACGTTGATGCTAGCTTTGCGTCAAAACTGTTACCGGGACCTTGCTTTCTTGCCTAAGATTTTACCGATCATCCCTGCATCTTAGGGATTGGTTAAATTCGCAGGCAAGGTCCGGTTAACCATGCGGGGCTGGCGGACGGTTTGCAAAGCCGAATGCATGCCGCGTCAAATGGACTTATTTGAACGATCATGTGCATGCGTTAAACGGAAGCATTGCACACGCGTGGGCGGCAAGGGGAACCGGCTCAAACCATAGCCTGGTCAACTCGACGCGCGGCAGGATTTTGGGTAGCGTCTTGCTCAGCCATCGCGGCTTGTGCGGCGACTTTTTGGTGCCCATGCGGGGTTTGGAGTTAAGGATGTACCCGAACTATTCACGGTCAGAACGCGTTGCCGACGGCAGCATGCATGCGATTGGATTGATTGGCGCGATCTCCGGGGCCGTGCTGTTGCTCATCTGGTCCCGCCAGGCCGCCTCGCCCTGGGAAATGACGGCCATCGCCATCTATGCGATCACGCTCATTGCCACATTCGCGGCTTCCGCCTTCTATCACATGACCCCCTGGGAAAGCATCCGGCCTCTCCTGCGACGGATCGATCATGCGGCGATTTACTTGAAGATCGCGGGCACATACACACCGCTGGTGGTGATGATCGGCAATGGTCTGGCGTATGTTATCCTTGGCATCGTCTGGGCTCTGGCGATCATCGGCATCATGCTCAAGCTGCTGTTCTGGAGCACGCCTGGCCGCATGGGTCCGGCGCTTTATCTGATCATGGGCTGGATGAGCATCATCCTGTTCTGGACATCGTGGTCGGAGGTGCCATTCGGTTTCATCGCCGCCGGCGGGCTGCTTTACACCGTGGGCGTGATTTTCTACGCGGCCAAGTCGCTGAAGTTCGCAACCGCCATCTGGCATGGATTTGTTATCGCGGCCTCCGCCTGTTTCTTCGCGGCCATCACCATCGGGGCAACCCAGCACGGTCTGGTCTGAACGCCTTTCCACTCCGGATCGGATCGCCACACGCCCCGTGAAAAGAAACCCCCGGCGGGCCGGTCAGACCGATTGACAGGGATTGCGGGCAGGATGATGGTTCTGCCGCCCGGCGGAATGACCGGGCTGGTGGCAACAGGGGTTAAATCACATGAAGAAACTGATCTTTGCATGCCTGGCGGCGACGCTCGGGATGGCAAGCGTGGCGCAGGCAGACGTGGCCGCCGGCACCTACTCTGTCGAGGGTACCAATCTCGATGGCAGCAGCTACGGCGGCACGGCGACCATCACGCTGAGCTCGGACACGACCTGCCACATCCATTGGAGCACCGGCAGCGAATCCGATGGCATCTGCATGCTCTACGGCAACGCCTTTGCCGCAGGCTACGTGTTCAAGACCGGCGGCGTCGGGCTTGTGGTCTATGAGGTGATGGATGACGGCTCGCTGGAAGGCGTCTGGACCATTGACGGCGAATCCGGCGCCGGCACGGAGATCCTGACCCCGCAATGACCGGGGACTGAAGCACCGAGGCGCGGACAGGCCAGCCGTCAGACGGCCGCGAGGAACCGGCGGATATGGTCATGCAACTCGTCCCGGGCGGGCTGCTCCAGCGGCAGGTGTGAGCCGTTGGTCAGCACGACGAATTGCTTCGGGCCTGAAACACGCGCAAAGGCGGGCCGGCTCAGCTCGGGCTGAGTCCAGGCATCGGCGCCGGGATGGACAAGGAGGAGCGGGCATCCCGGCGCCAGCGTCGCCACCTTGCGGGCATGCATCGTCCGGAAAAGCCGCGACGACACCCAGAGCCGTCCCAGCAGCGCGTCCTTGCGGAAGTAGTCCCGCATGTCCGCGTCCGATGACATCGCGCCCATGGGCGCGACCATCCAGAGCGGCAAGGAAATCCGGTCGATGAGCGCCGGCATCAGCCGGAAGCCGATGAGCGACACCGCGCCCAGCCAGCGCCACCGGGCAGCCCGGCGAAAGATCCCAGGATCGCCCATGTCCAGAAGCGTCGTTGCAATCACGCCGGAGACATTGTGCGACGCCTGCGCCGCCAGTGCCGCCGTCATGCCGCCGACGGATCCCCCCAGCAGGACCACCGGCCCCTCGGTTTCATCGGCCAGCTGTGCCACGATCGCAGGCCATTCATCATAGTCCCACCGGAAGCCAGGGGTAGGCTCCGACAGCCCGTAACCCGGCAGGTCGGGCGCAATCGCGGTCCAGCCAAGACCGGCTGCGAAATCGGCCAGAGGCGCAAGGACCCGGCCGTTTCCGCCTCCGCCATGGACAAGGATCATGGTTCCCTTGGCCGGGCCTTCCGGATACCAGTGATCGACATGGATATTGTGGCCGCGGATCATCCGCCAGGTTTCCAGCGGTTCACGCGTCAGGCTGATCCCGAACCTGCCTTGCAGGAGGTCGCGGTACCGGGTCCAGGAGTGCGAGGTCTTGTAGGATCTCAAGATATGCGCCTCCCAAAGAGGGTCGCAATGATCTGGAGTCCTGCGACGGGTATGTCTTTTCGAGGCTGCATGGCGTTATCGCAAACTGCTGCGCACCTGTGCAAGACATGCACCACTCTGTAGAGGTAGCGTACATCGAAACCCTGCGGGCGCGCCAGTCGGAGTCTCCAAAGACCGCACTCCCGAACCGCTCAGCCCTTCAGCTCGGCCAGATCCGCAAACAGATCCAGCGCCTCGGGGTTGGCGAGCGCTTCCTGGTTCCTGACCGGCCGTCCGTGGACGATGTCGCGCACGGCGAGTTCGACGATCTTGCCGGATTTGGTGCGGGGGATGTCGCGGACCGCGATGATCTTCGCCGGCACGTGGCGGGGCGAGGCGCCGGTGCGGATCTTTGTGCGGATTCTTGCCTGAAGCGCGTCGTCGAGCGTCACGCCTTCCGCAAGCCGGACGAACAAAACGACGCGGACATCGTCCTCCCAGTCCTGCCCGATGCAGATCGCCTCAAGCACCTCGTCCATCTGTTCGACCTGGTTGTAGATCTCCGCGGTGCCGATGCGCACGCCGCCCGGGTTGAGGGTGGCGTCCGAGCGGCCGTGGATGATGATCCCGTGATGCGGCGTCCATTCGGCGAAATCGCCATGGGTCCAGACATTGTCGAAGCGGGCAAAATAGGCGGCGCGGTATTTCTCGTCGTTCGCGTCGTTCCAGAAGCCGATCGGCATCGCCGGGAACGGCCTGGTGCAGACAAGTTCGCCCTTTTCACCCCTGATCGGCCGGCCATCCTCGTCCCAGACATCGACGGCCATGCCAAGGCCGGGGCCCTGGATCTCGCCGCGCCAGACCGGCAGCGCCGGATTGCCGAGCACAAAGCAGGAGACGATGTCGGTGCCGCCGGAGATCGAGGCCAGATGCACATCGGGCTTGATGCCTTCATAGACGAAGGTGAAGCCTTCCGGCGACAGCGGCGAGCCGGTCGAGGTCATCATGCGGAGTGACGACAGATCATGGGTCCTGGCCGGCTCAAGCCCGGCCTTGCGGACGGCGTCGATGAACTTGGCCGAGGTTCCGAGCACCGCAAATTTCTCCTCGGCGGCGTAGTCGAAGATCACGTTGCCGTCGGGATGAAACGGCGAGCCGTCATAGAGACAGAGCGTGGCGCCGACGGCGAGCCCCGAGGCCAGCCAGTTCCACATCATCCAGCCGCAGGTGGTGAAATAGAACAGCCGCTCGCCGGGTTCGAGCCCGCAATGCAGGCGATGCTCCTTGAGATGCTGCAGCAATGTGCCGCCGGCCGAATGGACGATGCATTTGGGGATGCCGGTGGTGCCCGAGGAAAACAGGATGTAGAGCGGATGCGAAAACGGCAGCGGCTCGAACTCGACCGCCTTGGCGGGATATTCGGCGACGAAAGCTGGAAGCGTCACGGCGCCCGCAACCGCGCTGGCGACGGACTCTGCATCATCGAGCAACGGCACGATCACGGTCGCATTGGGTTTCAGCGACGCGGAGATCTCGGAAAGCTTGGCGGTCACGTCCTGGCGCTTGCCGTTGTACCAGTAGCCGTCGCAGGCGATGAACAGTTTCGGCTCGATCTGGCCAAACCGGTCGAGCACGCCCTGGACGCCGAAATCGGGCGAGCAGGACGACCAGATCGCCCCGATCGAGGCGCAAGCCAGCATGCAGGCGATGGTTTCGGGCATGTTCGGCATCATCGCCGCAATGCGGTCGCCCTTGCCGACGCCGTGGGAACGGAACGCCTGCTGCAGGCGCGACACCAGCGCCGAGAGCTCGTCCCAGCTCATCTCCCGGCGCAGCTTGTCCTCGGCCCTGAACAGGAGCGCGGGCTCGGCGCCGGTGCGGCTGAGAAGATTTTCGGCGAAATTCAGCGCTGCATCGGGGAAGAACCGCGCGCCGGGCATGGCGTCGCCATTGTCGATGATGCGGTCGCCCTTGATGCCGCGCACGCCGCAGAAATCCCACACCGCCGACCAGAAACCTTCGCGATCGGACACCGACCACTGATGCAGCGCCAGCGGATCGGACAGCGCAAGCCCGGACCGTTCGCCGGCAAATGCGGCAAACGCCATCCAGGGGCTGTCCTGCAATGCATGAGGCTCCGGGCGCCAAAGCGGTGTGTCGGTCATTCTCTGCTCCTCATCAATCCTGCCGGTGGTTTACTACAGCGCCGAAGGTTTTATCAAACACGCAAAAGCCGCTGTATCACTTTTGAGCGCCGCATAAATCCTGCCCAAATCGAGTCCGGTTTCGGGGAGCATGCAGTAGCACCGGCGAGCCTTCCTGCAAACAGAACTCGGGGCCGGCCTCTTTGCGCCTTGAGACCCTCTGATGCTCTGCAATTGCATTCGCCCGCGGCAGGTATTAACCAGAGCATCGAGACAGCACGTCCGGGAGGTTGGGGTTTGAAATTCATCATCGCGCAATGGTCCTTGCGTCGCGCGGCGATCATCGGCGTCCTTGCCGTGCTCGCCGTGGCCCTGGCCATTTTTGCGTGCCTGCCGCTGGCGGTGTCGAGCGGGGTGGTGCGCGACCGCCTCGAGCGTGACATCGGCGCCTGGGCCGGCCATCCGGTTGAGCTCGGCAACGCCCCCTCACTCGATTTCTGGCCGACACCGACGATCACGCTCGACAATGTGGAGATCCGGCCGTCGACATTCGCCGACGGCGACCCGATCCTGCGCGCCGACCGCATTGTCGCCAATTTCAATCTGTTCTCGGCGGTGCTGGGCGCGCCCAGCTTCTCCCAATTCAAGCTGATCCGGCCCTCCTTCAATGTTGAACTGTACCCGGACTCGACATCGAACTGGTCCTCTTCCTCCGGCGACCTTGCGCAAGGCATCGCGGCCGCCGTCGCCCGTGATCTCGCCGCCCAGGCCGGCGCCGCTCCGCCGATGCCGGCAAGCATTCCCGATTCAGCGGCGCTCGGTACGGTGACGATCGAAGACGGCACCGTCACCTGGATCCGCGATCCGGGTGCGCCGGCCGAAAAGCTAACCGCCATCAACGGAACGCTGGCCTGGACCGCGCCCACGGCGGTCGCCCGCGCCAATCTGGTGGCGATCTTTCGCGGCGAGCAATTGACGCTTGCCGGGTCAACCTCCGCACCGCTGCTTCTCCTGGGCAAGCGGCTGGCGCCGGTCGAGGTCAAGGTCACCTCCGCGCCGCTGAATTTCGGCTTCGTCGGAAAGGCCAGCCTGGGCTCCGGGATGTTCGCGGCCGGGGCGCTCGAGCTCAAGAGCCCGTCGGTACGCCGCGCGCTTGAGTGGTCGCGCGCCGACATCAAGCCAGGCGAAGCATTGGGGGCGCTGGAACTCACGGCCAAGATCACCGCCGAGCCCTTGAAGGCCAAGCTCGATGACCTGATCGTGCTGATTGATCGCAATCGCGGCATTGGCGTGCTGGATGTCACCTTGAGCGAGGAGGCGCCGCCGCTGGTGGCGGGCACGCTGGCGTTCAACTCGCTCGATATCGGATCCTTCCTGCAGGCCTTCACTCCGCTTCCGGCCACCGGCGCGGACATCGCCTCGACCATCGACACACGGTTCCTGCATCAGATCGGGCTTGACCTGCGGTTGTCGGCGCAATCGGCGAGCCTCGGCCCGGTGGTGCTTTCCAACCTGGCCGCTGCGGCGCGCGTCGAGCAGGGCCGGGCGAATTTCGATGTCGGCGACGCCACCGCCTATGGCGGCAGCTTTCTCGGCCGCATCGCGCTGTCGGAAAAGGGAATCGACGGTGGCGTGAAGGTGCAATTGTCGGCGCGCAGGATCAATGTCGGCGGTCTGTTCGATGCGATCGGCCTGACCGGTCCCCTGCCCCGCGGCATGGGATCTCTCGACATGGAAGTGACGTCGCCCTATCCGACCTGGGCTACGGCGCTGACCGATCTGACCGGCAAGGTTGATCTCGTCGTCGAGAAAGGCGTCGTGCCCGGCCTGAATATCCAGAAATTCCGCGAACTCGCCAAGACCGAACGGTTCTTCGATCTTGGCCAATTGGGGGAAGGCGCCAGCTTTCCCTTCCTGTCGGCGCACTTTGAAGCGACGATCGCCGCCGGCGAAGCCGATCTGAAGACCGCCGAACTGATCGGCGAGAGGCAAATGATTTCCTTGTCGGGGGTCATTCCCTATTCCCGCTCAAGCCTCGCCATTGCCGGCGTGCTTGCGGCCAAACCGCCCGCAAACGGAACCATCCCCCCGGCAGGCACCATTCCTGAACCGCTCAAGTTCTTTGTCGGCGGCTCCTGGCCGCAGCCGGTGATCTCGCCGGTGACGCCGTGATGCGTCAATCGCCGGGACACTGAACAATGCGCGCGACAACGCCAGTCTTGCGCAATTGCGCGGATTTGGCGACACTCCGCCAATTCCAGTGCTTCGACCCGGCTTCAGGCCGTCGAACCTGGCAGGGGATGGGGCGGCTGATGATGCGGGTGATATCGGCATTGGTGAAGATCGGACTGGCGTCGCTGATCACCGGGGCGGTGCTGTCGGCGCTCAATCTTTCCGCCGCCGAACTGCTGGCCGAGATCGGACTGACGCCGGACCGGGTGTTTACGGCTCTACAGGAGGGGGCTGCCTGGGCGATCCCCAATATCGTGCTCGGATCGATGGTGATCGTGCCGATCTGGTTCGTCACCTACCTGCTGCGGCCGCCCAGGAATTGACGACCGCCGGTCTTAGAGATCCCCTTATTTGTTGGCGAACGCTGCCTGTTCATCACGCTGGCGCCTGACCTCGCGGCTCTTGTTCATGATCGAGGCGATGATGACGCCGATCGAGACCGCACCGATGAGCAGCGTACAGACCGCGTTGATCTCCGGCGTCACGCCAAGCCGCACCTGGGAGTAGATCTTCATCGGCAGCGTTGTCGCGCCCGGCCCCGAGGTGAAGCTGGCGATGACCAGATCGTCGAGCGACAGGGTGAAGGCCAGCATCCATCCCGAGATCACGGCGGGCAGAATGACCGGCAGGGTGATCTGCGTAAACGTGGTGACGGGTCCCGCGCCCAGATCCATCGCCGCTTCTTCGAGAGAGCGGTCAAAGCTCATCAGCCGCGACTGCACCACCACGGCGACAAAGCACATGGAGAAGGTGATGTGCGCCAGCGTCACGGTCCAGAACCCGCGGGCGAAATCCACCGCCACGAACAGGAGCAGCAGCGACAGCCCGGTGATCACCTCGGGCATCACCAGCGGCGCGAAGACCATGCCGGAGAACAGGATGCGCCCGTTGAAACGGGTGTAGCGGGTGAGCGTCAGTGCTGCGAGCGTGCCGAGCACGGTGGCGATCGAGGCCGAGACCAGTCCCACCCTGACCGTCACCCAGGCCGCATCCATCAGGCCCTGATTGTTGAACAGCTCGCGGTACCATTTGGTGGAGAATCCGGTCCAGACGGTGACCAGACGGGATTCGTTGAACGAGAAGATCACCAGGAGCACGATCGGCAGATAGAGAAAGGCGAAGCCGAAGACGACCGAGGATATGTTGAAGCGCGTCCAGGTCGGGTTCATCGTCCACTCTCCTGGGCCTTGGCCTGCGCCTGCTGGAACAGCATGATGGGGATGACGAGGATCAGCAGGAGCAGAACCGCCACGGCCGAGGACACCGGCCAGTCGCGGTTGTTGAAGAACTCGCTCCACAGCGTCTTGCCGATCATCAGCGTGCGCGAGCCGCCGAGCAGGTCGGGGATGACGAACTCGCCCACCGCCGGGATGAACACCAGCATGCAGCCGGCGACAATGCCGGGGATGGCGAGCGGAAAGGTGATCTTCCAGAACGCCGTGATCGGCGGGCACCCCAGATCCTGCGCCGCCTCGATCAGCGTGTAATCCATCTTTTCGAGCGCCGCATAGATCGGCAACACCATGAACGGCAGGTAGGAATAGACGATGCCGATATAGACCGCGGTGTTGGTGTTCAAAATGATCAGCGGCGTGTCGATCAGGCCGAGATACATGAGGAACTGGTTGAGCAGGCCTTCGGGCTTCAGGATGCCGATCCAGGCATAGACGCGGATCAGGAAGCTGGTCCAGAACGGCAGGATCACCAGCATCAGAAGCGTCGGGCGCAACGAGGTGGGCGCGCGCGCCATGCCATAGGCCAGCGGGAAGCCGATCAGCAGGGTCAGCACCGTCGAGATGAAGGCGATGGTGATCGAGGAGATATAGGCGTTGATGTAGAGCGCATCCTCGGTCAGCCAGAGATAGTTGGAAAAGCTCAGCTGCTTGAGGCCGTCGATGAAGCCGGAAATCCCGTCGGCCATGTCGAAGGTCGGCGCGTAGGGCGGCATCGACATCACAGGCTCGGAGAGCGAGATCTTGAAGACAATGCCGAACGGCACCAGGAAGAACACAAGCAGCCAGACATAGGGGATGATGATGACCAGGCGGCGGGAAATGGCGGAGATGATGTTCACTGGGAGGTCCTCACAGCGACTTGACTATGGCGCGGAGAAGAAGCCCCGCCATCACGATGGAAAGAAGCACATACATGCCGGTGGCATGGAGTTCGATCATGTGCGGGGCGCCAATCACCGTGGCCAGAAAGCCAATGGTCGAGATCGACACATAGGCCGCAAAGTTCTGTTCCCTTGCCGGGTACGGCTTTACAAAGACCCCGTATGTTCTGATCAGACTCAATGAGAAGACAGAAATCGCCGCGTAGCTCAGGTAAACGAGGCAAAGTTCCGGACGCAGCAGCAAGAGAACCGCCGCGGTGGACACTGCCATGACAAGCGCCACAAGCCTGTTTGCCTTGAGGGCTTTGGCGAGGTCAGGTTGATCGGACTGCTCAATCGACACCATGGCCATCCCTCAACTGCTCAGCACAATGCCGCTGTCGGTATCGAAGCAGACCCAGATCTCTTCATCGTAACCGATCGGGTTTTCGACCGTGCGGACCGCATTGAGAAGCGAGGCCTTGACCACCGCGCCGCTCTTGAGCTTGACGTGAAACACCGTCATGTCGCCGAGATAGCCGATGTCCCAGACTTCGCCGAAGGCTGCATTGACCCCGTCTCCTGGCTTGTCCCGCGAGACGCGGAGCTTTTCCGGCCTTATGGCGAAACCGGCTTGCTGGCCAACCTGCAAGGGCACGGCGGTTTCGGACCGGATGACCATGCCGTCGGGGGTCTCGATGTCGACCACGCCATTGTTCAGGCCGGTGACTTCTCCGCGGAACAGATTGATGTCGCCGATGAAGCTCGCGACGAATTCCGAGTTCGGCGCCTCGTAGATTTCCGCCGGCGTGCCGATCTGCACGATGCGGCCGAGATCCATCACCGCGATCCGGTCGGCCATGGTCATGGCCTCTTCCTGGTCGTGGGTGACGACCACGAAGGTGAGGCCCAGGTCCTGCTGCAGATCCATCAATTCGAACTGGGTTTCCTCGCGCAGCTTCTTGTCGAGCGCGCCGAGCGGCTCATCGAGCAGCAGCACCTTGGGGCGCTTGGCGATGGAGCGGGCAAGGGCGACGCGCTGACGCTGGCCGCCTGAGAGCTGATGCGGCTTGCGCTTGCCGAACTGATCGAGCTTGACGAGCTTGAGCATGTTGTTGACGCGGTCGTCGATCTCGGATTTGGCCATGCCGTCCTGCTTGAGGCCGAAGGCGATGTTCTTTTCCACGCTCATGTGCGGAAACAGCGCATAGGACTGGAACATCATGTTGACCGGGCGACGGTAGGGGGGGACGCCTGCGAGGTTCTCGCCATCGAGCAGGATCTGGCCGCTGGTGGGATTTTCAAAGCCGGCCAGCATGCGCAGGAGCGTCGACTTGCCGCATCCCGAACCGCCGAGCAGGGCGAAGAACTCGCGCTGGTAGATATGCAGCGTCAGGTCCTTGACGGCGGTGAAATCGCCGAAATTCTTGGTGATGTTTTCAAAGGCGATATAGGGGCGCTGGCCTGGATCATTCCAAGGTTCGAAACTGCGCCTTATGCTTCCCAGAGATTTCATGACCAACTGCCCCCTTGATCAATGCCGATGCACGCCGCGCTCCGTTTTTCTCGTTCGGGTGAGAGCGTGCATGCAGAGATTCATAGTCCTGAAGCGACCTTGCGCATCCGCTTCGACGCGCCGCTGTCGTGAAAACCCCCGGCCCTTTGCAGGACCGGGGGTGGAACTTGGGGTCACTGACCGGTGACGACCTTGGTCCAGGTCCGGGTCATGAGGCGCTGGGTGCGCTGATCCTTGGGCGATGTGGAATACAGCCGCCCGATGGTTTCCTCGTCGGGATAGATGGCAGGGTCGCCGATCACGTCCTCATTGAGCAGCGGCTTGGAGGCCAGGTTGCCGTTGGCGTAGTAGACGTAGTTCGACGCCTTCGCCATGACGTCCGGCTTCATGATGTAGTTGAGGAACTCGTGCGCCTCTTCGACATTCTTGGCGTCGCCGGGGATCGCCATGTTGTCAAACCACATAAGCGCGCCTTCCTTGGGGATGACATACTCGATGGTCACGCCCTGGCTGGCCTCGGCCGCGCGGTCACGCGCCTGCAGGATATCGCCGGACCAGCCGACGGCCAGGCAGATGTCGCCGTTTGCCAGCGCATTGATGTATTCCGACGAGTGGAATTTCTTCACGCTCGGCCGGATGGTCAGCAACAGCTCCTCGGCCTTGGCGATGTCGTCGGGCGAGGTCGAATCCGGGTCAAGGCCAAGATAGTTCAGCGCCGCGGGAATGATCTCCTCGGAGGTGTCGAGCATGTAGACGCCGCAATCGGCGAGCTTTTCGATATTGGCCGGATCAAACACGATGTTCCAGGAGTTCAACTCCATGTCGCCGAGGCGCTCCTTGACCTTGTCGACATTGATGCCCAGGCCGGTGGTGCCCCACATGTAGTTGATGGCGTGCTCGTTGCCGGGATCGTATTTTTCGAGCCGCGTGCTGATCGCAGGATCCATGTTCTCAAGATTTGGCAGCTTGGACTTGTCGAGCTTCTGGAAGACGCCGGCGGTGATCTGCCGGGCCAGGAAGGTTCCTGTCGGCACGACGATGTCGTAGCCGGTGGAGCCGGCCAGAAGCTTGGTTTCCAGCACTTCGTTGGAATCAAACACGTCGTAGACGACCTTGATGCCGGTTTCCTTGGTAAAATCCTCAAGGATGGATTCATCAATATAGTCGGACCAGTTATAGACATTGACGACACGTTCTTGAGCTGTAGCAAGCACGGTCGATGCCGCGAGCATGACGGCTGCTGTGACTAGGCGGGTTTTCAGGGTCATTCCTGTTCCTCTCGTTACTTCGTTCCTTCGATCAAACCGCGCCAATGGTCTTGCGCCAGCTACGGGTTGATGCGGTTCCGCTCGGACACCGGCGGAGACGGGCTTGACGGACCTCCAACCCTAAGAAGGAATTGCCGGACTCACAAGAGGCGATTGCGCGATCCATTGCTTTTGTGCTGCACCGCAATCTGCGGCGTCTTGAAGCGGCCCGAGCCTCGCTTGTCCTTGAACCCTATTGAAAATCGAACGCGGAAAGGCCGGTCACCATCTCGTCCAGACCGAGCGGGCGGGTGATCGGCGGTTCAGCGCGCGCAAGGCATCCGGAACGCTCGCACAGCCGGCAGGCGGGCCCCACCGGGATGGCGACCGGGTGCGGGGTCTTGCCGGCGGTCATCGGCAGGGCCGCACCATAGACGATCTCGTCGCGGAAGCCGATGTCGCAGCCAAGCAGGATGGCGGTGCGCCGCGGCCGTTCGGAAAACGCGCCCTGCGGCCCTTCGAGCGTGCGCGAAATAGTGAGGAACTCGGCGCCGCCGGGCAGTTCCACTGCCTCGACCAGGATCTGGGCCGGCTGCGAGAACGCGGCGTGAATCGACAGTTTCGGGCAATTGCCGCCAAAGCGCTGCTGCGGAAAGCCCTGGGCGCCGGCGCGGCGGAAGCGGTGGCCCGCGACATCGACCTCGAGCATGAAGAACGGCACGCCCTGCATGTTGGGCCGGCACAGCGTCGTCACCCGGTTGGCTGCCTGTTCGAACGACACGCCGAAGCGCGATTTCAGCACATCTACATCGTAGCGGGCGCGCTGGGCTGCGGCATGGAACGCCTGGTAGGGCATCATCAGCGCATGAGCGGCGTAGCGGGCGAGTTCGAAGCGGGCAATGCGGCGCGCCTCGTCGCTCGATAGTTTCAGCGCGTTGATGCCCGCGGCAACGGCGACATTCATGCGGATCAACGCCGCCTCCATGGCGACCTCGCGCAGCTGGTCGAAGGGCGACAGCCGCTCGGAGAGAAACAGCCGCTGCGAATGCCGGTCGTAGCGGCGGCGCCAGTTGGGCATGGTGGCGACCGGCAGCGTGCGGACGACGACGCCGTGCTCGCTTCTGAGCCAGGCCTTGAGCGCGCCCATCAGATCGTCGCCGGGTTTCAGCAGAGTGTGAAAGGCCTCGGCCTCCTCCTCCAGCGCCGGATGGTGATTGGGGCTTGTTTCGAGAACCTCGCGGACCTCGTCCATCGGCAGCTTGGCGCCGGACATGGTGGTGGCGTGGCCTTCGCGGGCGAGCATGGCGGAGAGATCGGACAGCCGCTCGGCCTGTTCGCGATAGGCGCGGTGCAGCTTGAGGATCGCGGCACTGGCGTTGGGGGCGGCCTCGGCGATCTCGACAACTTCCTGGTCGCCGGGCAGTTCGCCCGACAGCAGCGGATCGGCAAAAACCTCCTTGAGGCTAGCGAGCGTGGTGCCGCCGCCCTCGCCCTGCAGTTCCTCCACGTCGACCTTGTAGACGGCGGAGAGCTTGAGGATGAGCTGCACCGTCAGCGGCCGTTGGTTGCGCTCGATCAGGTTGAGATAGGAGGGCGAGATCCCAAGCGCCTCGGCCATCGCCGTCTGGGTCAGGCCCTTGGCGTTGCGGATGCGGCGGATGCGGGGCCCCGCGAAGATCTTCTGGTCGGCCATTGGCTCAATCTTTACAGGCTTTGACAGATCCTGACCGTGATCTCCGGTCATTCTGTTTTTACAATTGTGACAAATTTACAGCCTCGATCAGTCAAAGACAAGACAGCATGACCTGAATTATCGACCGTTTTTGTTAAATTATCTCGGCTTCTGGTGCGCCGCAATGTAAATCCAGTCACATCGAAAGCGGCCAGACGCCTCCCGGTCTGGTCCGCACGAAACCGAAATTCGCATCTTGGAGAGAAGCCATGACTGATTTTTACAATCTCGTTCCCACTGCCCCCGAAGGCCGCTATGACGGCGTCGAGCGTCCCTACACGCCGGAAGACGTGCAGAAGCTGCGCGGCTCGGTCAGCATCAAGTACAGCCTCGCCGAAATGGGCGCCAACCGGTTGTGGAAGCTGATCCACGAGGAAGATTTCGTCAATTCGCTGGGCGCCATGACCGGCAACCAGGCCATGCAGCAGGTTCGCGCCGGGCTGAAGGCGATCTACCTCTCGGGCTGGCAGGTTGCGGCCGATTCCAACACCGCCTCGTCGATGTATCCCGACCAGTCGCTCTACCCGGCCAATGCCGCGCCCGAACTCGCCAAGCGGATCAACCGCACGCTGCAGCGCGCCGACCAGATCGAGACCGCGGAAGGCAACGGCCTGTCGGTCGACACCTGGTTCGCCCCGATCGTGGCCGATGCCGAGGCCGGTTTCGGCGGCCCGCTCAACGCATTCGAGATCATGAAGGCCTTCATTGAAGCCGGCGCCGCAGGCGTTCACTATGAAGACCAGCTGGCGTCTGAAAAGAAGTGCGGCCATCTGGGCGGCAAGGTTCTGATCCCGACGGCTGCGCATATCCGCAACCTGAACGCCGCGCGGCTTGCCGCCGACGTGATGGGCACGCCGACACTGGTGATCGCCCGCACCGACGCCGAGGCCGCCAAGCTGCTGACCTCCGACATCGACGAGCGCGACCGTCCGTTCGTCGACTACGACGCCGGCCGCACCATCGAGGGCTTCTACAACATCAAGAACGGCCTCGAGCCCTGCATCGCCCGTGCGGTGGCCTATGCGCCCTTCTGCGACCTGATCTGGTGCGAAACCTCGAAGCCGGACCTCGACCAGGCCCGCAAGTTCGCCGAGGGCGTGCACAAGCATCATCCGGGCAAGCTGCTCGCCTACAACTGCTCGCCGTCGTTCAACTGGAAGAAGCACCTCGACGACGCCACCATCGCCAAGTTCCAGCGCGAGTTGGGCGCCATGGGCTACAAGTTCCAGTTCATCACGCTGGCCGGTTTCCACCAATTGAACCACGGCATGTTCGAACTCGCCCGCGGCTACAAGGACCGGCAGATGTCGGCCTATTCGGAGCTGCAGGAAGCGGAATTCGCTTCCGAGGTCAACGGCTACACCGCCACCAAGCACCAGCGCGAAGTGGGCACCGGCTATTTCGACGCCGTTTCGATGGCGATCACCGGCGGCAAGTCCTCGACCACCGCGATGGGCGAATCCACCGAGCACGCCCAGTTCAAGCCGGCGGCTGAATAACCCGACACGTCCTCACCCGCCTCACCCCGACCAGGGGCGGGTGGGGGACACCATCAGACGACCCGATCACAAACCCCGCTAGAGGAGAAATGCACATGGCACCCCAGACCCGCGTCAAGGAACGCGCAGAAGAGCAGTCTTCCGCGATGGATGCAGACCAGCAGGCAGCGATCCGCATGCTCGCCAACGATCTGCACCGCCTCAACCACTCCGTGATGAAGGCCGTGGACGCCGGCGTCTCGGTCGAGCTCGTCCGCTCCGCCCGCCACCACGGCGGCGACGGCAACTGGGGCGATCTGCTGATCCCGGTGATCGTGACGCAGAGCCGGTAAGGCTGCCGCTGCGCGCAGAAAGCTGCCGGACGCGGGCCCCTGCCCTTCTGTTCCGGGAGGCCCTGCTTCCGGATTGACTTCCCCGCCGCGATTGTCTTCGCGGCGGGGTTTTTCGTTGTGGCGGTCAGGCAGCCGCGACGATGCGGCGGGCGCGGGCCGACTGGGTGAGCCGCATTGCCGTGAATGCCAGCACCGCAGCGAGCGCGATTGCCGCCACCATCGGCAGCGGCGTGCCGTCGAAGAAGGGGCCGGCCAGCATGGTCAGCACCCCGCCCGAGAGCATCTGCAGCATCCCGCCGAGCGACGAGGCGAGGCCGGCGATGTCGCCATGATCATCGAGCGCCATCACCATGACCGTAGGGATGACCAGCCCGAGGCAGGCATTGGCGCAGATCAGCATGGCGACCAGCAGCGCGAAACTGTCCACGCCCGATGAGACCAGGGCCAGCAGCACCAGCGTGGTCAGGAGGAAGCCCGAGACCGCCCAGGTGACGACACGGTCGGCTCCATACTTTTCGCCCAGTCCCGCCGCCAGCTGCGAGGCTGCGAAGAACCCTGCCGCATTGATGGCGAAGGCCAGACTGAAGCCGGTCGGCGTGAGGCCGTAATGGCCGGTGTAGACGAAGGAGGCGGAGGCCAAGAAGACGAAGAAACTCGCCATGCCGAAGCCGCCGACGAAGGTCAGGCCCATGAACACCGGATCGGTGATGAGCGTCCTGACGCCGCGCGACAGCGCCGCCAGCCGCACCGGAACGCGGTGCTCGGGATGCAGCGTTTCAGGCTGCAGGAGCAGCGTGACCGCAATCGACAGCGCAGCGGCGACAGCGAGCAGGACGAAGATCGCGCGCCAGCCGGCGAGTGCGATGACGCCCGAGCCCGCCAGCGGCGCCAGCATCGGCGAGACCGAGATGATCAGCATCACCAGCGCCATCAGCCTTGTCGCCTGCGGACCGGTGTGCAGATCGCGGATGATGGCGCGCGGGATGACCATGGCCGCAGCCCCGCCAACGGCCTGGAGGATGCGGGCGGCGATCAGCCAGTTCATGTCGGGCGCCAGCGTACAGCCGATCGAGCCCACGAGGAACAGCGCCAGGCCGGCGATCAGCGGCGGCTTGCGGCCGAACATGTCGGCCACCGGCCCGTAGACCATCTGCGCCAGGCCATAGGCGATGAAATAGGCGGAAATGGTGAGCTGCGCGCCAGCCATGGTGCCGCCAAGGCTTTCGGCGATGCGTGGCAGGGCAGGCAGATACATGTCGATGGCAAGCGGGCCGGTGGCGCAAAGCAGGCCGAGCACCACGGCGGAACGGAGGAAGGGAGACATTGGGGGCAACCTCATGAAAAATCGTAGCAGCATCCGTGTCATGCAATGGATGCGCCGTCTGATGGATAATGGACGTCACTCATAGAAAATGGCAGCAATCGTCGCCGCACCTTGCATGCCGGCCATGGGGACCGGATCAGAGGCTTGGCGCACCGGATCGGGCTGCCTGATATGCTGCCGGAACCAAGGCGGAAACCGGGCAGGCCACGGCGCACGCGCGATCGAGGCGCATGAAGACGAGCCCTGGAATTCCGCCGGAGCTACCGGACGATGGGAAAATTGTTCATGGGACCTACTCCCGCAATGGGTACGCACCTGCTTTACGCCGCGATGGCGTTTCTGCCCAGATCAAACCAGCATCACCCATGCGCTTTTCGCCCGCCACTGTTGCGCGGGTGCTACGGCTCAGAACGGCCGTCCGATTCCCGATTGCGCTCAAATTGCCGCGCGCCAGGGATCGGCGACAGCCAGGATTCGCGGCGCACGGTCCAGAGTTCATAGGTGGGCCGGAACTGGTCAGGCTGATCAAGCGCGCCCAAATTGACCTCGGTCTCATCATCCGAGCGCCCGAAGACCGGCGAGCCGCAGGCGGGACAGAAATGCCGGCCGTTGCGGGCGCGCGTCTCGCCGGTCACGGTGACTGCGGCTTCGGGAAAGATGGCCGAGGCGTGAAACAGTGCGCCATGATGCTTGCGGCAATCGAGGCAATGACAGACGCCAACCCGGTAGGGCGCGCCTTTGGCCTCGACGCGGACCTTGCCGCAGAGGCAGCCGCCGGTGGCGGTGGCGGTGTCCATGGCGCGGTCTCCTTCGTCGTTCAGGGAATGGAGACGTACACCCGGCAGTGGCTAGGGCGCAATTGGTCGCATGGATGACGACGGAGGGTTGGGGATAGCCGCGCCCGCCCCTCGCCGCCGTCCTCCTCGGGCCTGTCCCGAGGATCTACTGGCCTGCGCCCCGGAACAGTTGGTGCAGCGGGAAAACCGATGGGCTAACAGATACTCGCAGACGTCGCTTCGCTTGTCCTGGACAGGCCCGAGTATGACGGAGGAGAGGAGGTTTTTCGGCTTTAGATCGAGCAGTTATCAACGGCTGTGAACTCCGCAGCCGTCCTCGGCTGCCCCCGCACTCTCGTCCTCGGCCACCCTCCTCACTCTCGTCATCCCAGGCCCCCGAGCCTGGGATCCATTCCGCGATCTCACCTGACGCAGGGGAATGCGGAAGCATCACGGAATGGATCCTCGGCTCGGGGGCCGAGGATGACGAAAATCGGGGGCTCGGGCCTGGGATGACGAGGGAGGGAGAGGGAGGCCGCGACAGAAAAAGGGGCCGGTGAGAATGCGATACCATCACAATGTCGGTCATCACTTACATTAAACAGCAACAAGCCTTCCCGCGCGGCAAAGCCGCCGGGGTGTGGGGAGGGATCAGGTCCGGAGGGCCGCGCGGGGGCGTCGCCTCTGAATGGTAAGGGTGTGCATGCCGGGTGTGAGGCGGCATGCACGAGGGGGTGGCGCGCACCCGCGCGGACCCGAAGCTCGCCGGACGGCGTCCCCGCCCGACAGGCAGTTGCCGGCTTCGCTGCCCCGCTTGAGGGTTTCCACCCAAGGGTGTTCACCCGACGCGGCTTGTCCGGGTTTCCCCGGGCCGAGGCCCTGGACGAAGGGCCGCGACGCGAAAGCGTGTGAGCGCAGTTTCCGGCACGAAGCATCTCCCCATCCTCATTCTGCCTGTCCGGTATCGTTCAAGCGAACCACCTGAACGCGGGCAGGCAGGACGGGGCAGACCTCCGCCACAGGCCCGGTCGCTGTCCAATCCGCCCCTCCGCCCTGTTGCGGCCCGCGCATCCGTCGGGATGCGCAAAGCCCGCTGCAGCATGGCCATTGGCGTTCACATGGTTCCTGTGACCGCGGCATGCCTCGGGCGGCTACGGATTGCGAGGTCGTCCCGGTGGCCGGCTTGACCCGCCCATCCGTGAAGATGAACAGGCCCGCCGACGGAGCCACGCTGGCCGCTGCCTCCCCCCGGTCTCGGCCGCACGTTTCGGCCAACCCCGGAGAGCGCTTCCTCCCGCCCGGTCCGCCACGTTCACGGATCCTTCCGGCGGCAGGAGTGCGATGAGTATGGCAGGGGTGCGGAATGTGGGGAAAATATCGAGGGGAATTTTGGCTAAGGTGTTGGAAGTGTTGGGAGGCGTGGGGAGATTTATCCCCGGTTCCTGCACCATGTCCGAAGGCATCGGTCCGTCAACCAGCTGATGAGCGCCCGCGAGCGGGAAGACCATTTCCGGCATCGCGGGCCACGAGGCTGGCGCCCGCGCTTTCGTCTTCCTCGGCCCCCGAGCCGAGGATCCATTCCGTGATCCATCGCCATCACCACGGTCAGGAGAGATCACGGAATGGATCCCAGGCTCGGGGGCCTGGGATGACGAGGGTGGGGTGGCGCGCGGAGGGCCTCGGATGACGACGGTGGGGATGTGCGGAGGCCGGGATGATGGTGAGAGGGTGCACGGAGGGCGCGTTGGCTTCGCGGCCCCGCCCCCTCACGTGCCCGTCAACCACCCTTATCCGCAGGCTTTGCCTGCATCTTTTCCATGACAGAGAGACGGACGGCGGCGCACGGGTCCCCTCCCTCCCCCTTGAGGGGAGGGATTGAGGGTGGGGGGCGTGAGCGCAGCGAACAGCAAAAGACCCCCACCCGGATCGCCTGCGCTTCGCTTGTCTCTTCGACCTCCCCTCAAGGGGGAGCGAGGGGAACCCCGGGCCGCGCAGCCTCACGCGGCCCTTGCAGCCTCGGTCCGCCGGGCGTCGCCCACATCCAGGCGGAAATTGGCGACCAGCGCCGTGAGTTGGGCGGCTTCCTGGGCGAGCGTGTGGCTGGAGGCGTTGGTTTGTTCGACCATGGCGGCGTTCTGCTGGGTCATCTGGTCCATCTGGTTGACGGCCGTGTTGACTTCGCCGAGGCCCGTCGCCTGTTCGCGGCTGGCGGTGGCCATGGCGCCGACGTGCTCGGAGATTTCCTCGATGCGGGCGATGATGCGGGTGATGGCCTCGCCGGTTTCGCCCACGAGGCTCACGCCAGAGCGGACTTCCTCGCCGGAGGCTGCGATCAGCTGCTTGATCTCCTTGGCGGCGGTCGCCGAGCGGCCCGCAAGTTCGCGGACTTCCTGGGCGACGACGGCAAAGCCGCGGCCGGCCTCGCCGGCACGGGCCGCCTCGACGCCGGCGTTCAAGGCAAGGAGGTTGGTCTGGAAGGCGATCTCGTCGATGACGCCGATGATGCGGGAGATCTTGGCCGAGGCCTCCTCGATGCGGCTCATGGCGTCGACAGCGCGGGTGACCACCTCGCCCGAGGCGCGGGCGTCACTGGCTGTGTGGCTGGCGAGTGTGTCGGTGTCGGACGCACGGTCGGATGCGGTGCGGACGGTGGCCGAGATCTCATCGACGGCTGCGGCGGTCTGCTCGAGCGAGGCCGCCTGCTGTTCGGTGCGGCGCGCCAGATCATCGGCGGCGGAGCGGAGCTGGCCGGAATTGTCACTGATCGAACGGGCATTGTCGCGGATGTGCTCCATGGCGTCGCGCATGCGGCCGATGGACTCGTTGAAATCGAGGCGCAGGCTGTCGAGTTCACCCCTGAACGGGGTGTCGATGGTTGCAACCAGGTCGCCCTGGGAGAGATTGCGCAGTCCCGCGCCGAGCGCCTGCACGGCGAAGGCCAGTTGCGCGTCGGCTTCGGCCTTCTCGGCGTCGGAGAGCTGTCGCGCCTGGGAAGCGGATTCGCGATCGCGGCTGATCTCGTCCTCGACCCGGACCTTGTCGATGGCACTCGACTTGAAGACATCGAGCGCGCGGGCCATCTCGCCGATCTCGTCGGCGCGGCCGCTGTCCGTGACATCGACATCGAGGTCACCCGAGGCCAGATCGCGCATGGCGGCAACAAGACGGCGGATCGGACCCTTGAGCGCGGTGATCAGCAGGACGGCTGCAGCAAGTCCGAAGGCGCCGATGACGAGCGCCGCGGACAGGGTGATGGAACTCGCGCGGTCCTTGACGGTTTCGGCGCCGCGCTGCTGGCTGCCGGCGAAATCGAGAATGCTGCTCCAGGCCTGATCGATGCGCGTCTGCGCCTCAAGGAACAGGGCGGTTTCGGCTTCCTGCCTGGCCATCAGGTCGGCCATCAGGGCCGGAATGGTGACGGATCTGCCGCTCCAGGCCGAGCCGATCGTGTCCATCACGGTCTGGCCGCCATTGGAGAATGCGATCAGCTCGATGCTCTTGTCGACCGCGCTGAGCCTCGCGGCCACCTGTTCCGCATTGACCTGTCCGGGGATGGCCACGAAATTGACCAGCGCCAGTTCAAGGGCTGCGAGATGGGCCAGGAAATCGCGGCTGTCGGTGATGATCTGCTGGCCCTCGAGAATGGACGAGTCGAGACGGCCAAACGTGTCGGTGGCCTCGCGCGCGACCTGGGAGGCGAGGCCCTGCAGCATGATGCCGGCGGGGCGCAGCGCATTGGCGAATTTCTGCAGTTCGATCATCCCCGCCTGACCGCTTGCGCCCTTGTCGAGGGCGGCAAGCAGGCCGCCCATGTTGTCGGCGATCATGCTCTTGACCGCCGGCTTGCTGTCAGGAATCGCCTTGGGCAGCTCGCGGCTCATGGTGGAGATGGTGCGCTTGAGATCGGTGGCCGCCTTGAACGCCTCTTCCGGTGTCGTGGCTGCCGAGATGGCGCCGGAGATCTCGACCACGGTCAGGGCGCCGCTGGTGAGCTGGTCTGCGGCACGGAGCTTCATCTTGGTTTCGTCCTCGGCGGTTGCCAGTGCCGCGCCGACAGTCTCGATCTGGCCGTTGAGGCGGGTGCGCACCGCTTCGATCTCGGCGAATGTCTCACCAAACGCGCTGCGGATGGCCATGACCTCGCCATTGAGCGTCCAGAGCGCATCGACATCGCCGCGCAGTTCGCCGGCGAGCTCGGTGGAGCGCCGGATTGCTTCGGATTCCTCGGGGTTTTCGGCGAGTGCCAGAACATTGCCCATGCGGGCGAGCTGGTCGTCCAGGCTCTGCATGACCGCGGCGCGCTTGTCATCGTTCTGGTCGTGCAGGAAATTGGTCATGCCCGCATAGGCATCCTTGAACCCGCTCAGGGATTCAATGCTGGCGCTGGTGCCGGTCAGGCGGCCGCCCAGCAGCGAGCCGGTGTAAAGGTTGATGGCGGCGAGGCCTGCCATGCCCAGAATCAACGGCATCACCAGAACAACGACCTTGGTCTGGATGGAGAAGCGGGCGAGCAGCCTGTCGATGTTCATGGAGCGGTTCCTGCGAGATCAGCCGGAGCATGCGGGCAAGCCGCGAAGGCAGGGTGCATCATGCAAACCCGCCGCAGCCTGCGCCGGGCGAGCGTCCTTCCCCATCGCGCCATGCTGGCAGTGCCGGGTTAACACCAACTGAAGAATTACCTGCGAAATAACGAACAAACAGTTAGCCGGCATGCAGGCGGCCCCCGCGTCTTGTCTGCGGGTGGCGCGTCAGCAAAAAACCTCTATGATCGCGGCATTATTGGCAAGAACATGGTGATTTATGGCATCGCGAAAGTCCGGCAAACCGGCGTCCTCCAAACCGGCGGCGCGGCCGGCTGCGCCCAAATATCTCGACGCCAAGCGCGGCGTCGCCAACTGGACCCAGGCCACCGAGTGGCTCAGGGTCCGCGGCATCGAGGACATCGAGTGCATCACGCCGGATTTTGCAGGCGTTGCACGCGGCAAGATGATGCCGTCGTCGAAATTCACCTCCAACACCTCGCTGTCGCTGCCTTCGGCGGTGTTCCGGCACACGATCTCCGGCGAGTATCCCGAGGAAACCGGCGATTTCCGCTATGATCCGCTCGACGGCGATTTGAAATTGATGCCGGATCTGTCGACCCTGTCGGTGGTGCCGTGGGAGAGCGACCCGACGGCGCAGGTGATCTGCGACATGGTCAACACCAAGGGCGATCCGGTCAGCTACACGCCGCGCAATGTGCTCAAGAAGGTGGTCGAGCTCTACACCAAGCGCGGCTGGAAGCCTGTGGTGGCGCCCGAAATCGAATTCTACCTGGTCGCGCAATCGGACGATCCGGACTACCCGCTGCAGCCGCCAAGAGGCCGGTCGGGGCGGACGATCACCGGAGGCCAGTCCTATTCGATCGCCGGCGTCAACGAGTTCGACGAGCTGGTCGACGACATCTATGATTTTTCCGACAAGCAGGGCCTGGAGATCGACACGCTGATCCACGAGGAAGGCCCGGCGCAGCTCGAGATCAATTTGCGCCACGGCGACCCGATCGAGCTTGCCGACCAGGTGTTCCTGTTCAAGCGCACCATCCGGGAGGCGGCGATCAAGCACGGCATGTACGCCACCTTCATGGCCAAGCCGATGCAGCAATATGCCGGCTCGGCGATGCACATCCACCAGTCGGTGGTGGACGCCAAGACCGGCAAGAACATCTTCTCGAAGGAAGACGGCGAGCCGAGCGAGGCCTTCTTCAACTTCATCGGCGGCATGCAGAACTATATTCCCAAGGCGCTGGTGATGATGGCGCCCTACGTCAATTCATACCGGCGGCTGACGCCGGACATGGCCTGCCCGGTCAACAATGCCTGGGGCTATGACAACCGCACCACGGCGTTCCGCGTGCCGCATTCCGAGCCGGTTGCGCGGCGGGTGGAAAACCGCCTGCCCTCGTCGGACGCCAATTCCTATCTGGCGCTTGCGGCCTCGCTCGCCTGCGGCTATCTCGGCATGGTCAACAGCGTGACGCCGAGCGAACCCGCCTACAAGAGCGTCAATGAGGGCTCGGTGGATCTGCCCCGCGGCCTGCTCGAGGCGGTGTCGCTGCTCGAAGGTGAACCGGCCTTCGCCGAGGTGTTCGGCAAGGAGTTCATCAACACCTATGCCGGGGTCAAGCGCGGTGAATTCGAGACCTTCATGCAGGTGATCAGCCCGTGGGAACGGGAATTCCTGCTGCTCAACGTTTGAAAAGTGTAGTTCATGACTTACAAAAGCCCCATCGCGCCGGGTGTCTCCTTCTATGAGGCCACGCTCGGCGACAGACCCGCCTATGATCCGCTGAAGGGCGATGCAACCGCTGACGTGGTGATCGTCGGTGGCGGCTTTACCGGTCTGCAGGCGGCCCATCATCTGGCCGCTAGCGGCAAGGACGTGGTGCTGATCGAGGGCGCGCGGTTCGGCGACGGCGCCTCGGGACGCAATGGCGGCCAGCTCGGCACCGGCCAGCGGGCCTGGGTGGAAGAGCTCGAAGCCGATTTCGGCAAGGACAACGCCAGGGCGCAGTTCGCGGTGGCTGAGCGGGCGAAGGCGCATCTCACGGCTTTCGCGGCCGCGCACGGCATCGAGGCCGACTACCGGCCGGGGCAGATTTCCGCGGCGCACAAGAAGGCTTACGTCAAGGATTACCGCGACCATGCGAAGATCATGACGGAGCAATATGGCTATGAGGGCCTGCAGTTTCTCGACCGTGACGCGCTGGCCGCGAAACTCGGCTCGACGCTCTATCATGGCGGCACCTATGATGCGTCGACAGGGCACATCAATCCGCTGAAATATGTCGTGGGGGTGGCCCGCGCGGCCTCAAGAGCCGGCGCGCGGCTGCATGAAAACACGCGGGCGCGGGCGATTGCCAGTTCGGGCGGCACCGTGATGGTGACGACCGACGCGGGCACGATCACCGCCGGCCGGGCGCTGATTGCCTGCAACGCCTATATCGACGGGCTGGAGCCGGTGACGAGCGCCCATGTGATGCCGATCCGCTCGTTCATCGGCGCTACCGTGCCGCTGGGGCATGACAGCCCGGTGATCCCGGGCGGGGAATCGGTGGATGATTCGCGCTTCGTGGTGCGCTATTTCCGCAAGAGCGCCGACGGGCGGCTGCTGTTTGGCGGACGCGAGGCCTATACATCGGACAATCCGGCCGACATCTCGAGCCATATCAGGCGGCAGATCGTCGAGATCTACCCGGACCTCGGCGATGTCGAGATCACCCATTCCTGGGGCGGCTCGGTGGGGATCACCCTGTCCCGCCGGCCTTTCGTGCGCGAGGTGATGAAAAATGTCACCTCGATCGGCGGCTTCTCAGGCCACGGGGTGATGCTCGCCAATTATTGCGGCAAGCTCTATGCCGACCATGTCAATGGCGGATCGGAGGATCTCGAGGTGATGCGCAACTTGCGTGTCGGCCCCTTCCCCGGCGGCGACCGCTTGCGCAAGCCGCTGCTGTTTCTGGCGCTGACGTGGTTTTCGTTGCGGGACAGGATTTAGGGGGCAATTCTTGCTCAGAATGATGATGATGACGAGCGGGGGCCCCGCAAAACCCTTAGGATGTACGGTACAAATGGGACATACTGGACACTTGGGTCAATTCTCTCTATATTCATGAGCAGACATGAATGGAGTGACCGGAATGGACAATTCGAACGCCCGGACCCGCCGAACAGACGGCGACAGCATCGCCGACCGCGTCTCCGCCAAGGTATCGGATGCACTCAAGTCCGAGACGACCTTCGCGCACGGAGCTCTGCTGCTGCCGGCGATGATTGCAGGCGAGGTGGCGGATGTCGTTGCCGGACTCACACCCGAAGAGCGTCAACGGCTCAACCTGCACAGCACTGCGCTCACAAAGCATATCCGCCGTATCGTCGAGGGATATGGCGACCGGCAACCAGACAAGATGCCGCTTGTTGTCCCCGAGGCGATTGAACCTTCAAAGGGTGAAGGCCTTGGCGCTACCCTCTCGCCTGCGCAAGGCGACCGGCTCCTTGACGATATTGCCATATCAAGGCGTCTTGAGGACTGGAGCGGTCCGGTCGCAGGGGCGACGGAATTGAGCCGAGAGCACGGGATCGCCCGGTCATCACTCAACCGCTGGCAGCATGAAGATGACGTCGTTGGCCTGCTCAAAGGCACCAGGAAGCATGTCTATCCTGTCAAGCAATTCGTCGATGGCCGCCCGGTGCGCGGGCTTCGCGAGATCATAGGGCTTGCCGGAAGTCACCGTGTCGCCTGGCTCTGGCTGATCCAGCCCAATCCGGTGCTGGGCGGGACGAGACCCATCGATTTGCTCAGGCAGGACCGGGTGGATGAGGTTGTCGAGACCGCCCAGGCGTATTTTCGTCCGCAATGAGGCTCGATCCGGCGGTTGTGCAGAAGCTTACCGTCCGGATGGGAGTGGATGGGTATGTGCGCATTCTGCCCAGAACGCACGCGGCGACACCGCTCGGTCTGGGATTGGGAAAATCCCGTTTCTCAAGCCCCCAAGACAAGTACAGGATTTTGTATTTGGCTCAGGATGTGAAGACTGCAGTCGCCGAAACCATCGTTCGCGATCGCTTTGAGGGAACGTCCGATCGCTATCTTCTGCGGGAGGAGTTTGACCGGTACTCCATCGCCAGTGTGCGCGGCAACCGGCCACTTTTTCTCCTCGACTTGCGGTATGAGGGAGCAAATCTTCTAGGCATCTCTACCGATGCTGTTCGGGCGAAGGCTCAAAGCGCTGGAAGGCGCTTCAGTCAAAGGCTCTACGATCAAACCGACTTCGACGGGATCATCTACATGTCGCGCATTACCAACAAACAGTGTCTGGCCATCTATGATCGCGCGGTCGAGACAGCTCTCGAAGCCGATAGCCCAGCGATGAATCTTGCCCAAGTTCAGAGCCTCACCTCGGTGATAGAGGAACTCCAGATCGTGACTTTGAATTTTCAATAACACTCCCGTCCGCCGAATGGCGTGCCCGCCCAGCGCGTGGAAAATACCGTAGCCGAGTTGCCGGCGCTGCGGTGAATAGCGCGCGACGCTCCCGCGACTGGCAAAATCACCTCAACATCCTTCAAGCCCTAGCTTTATCTAATCGATTAGATTAAGGGTACGGCACCATTCATGCACGGGATGCCAATCCATGAGCCAGATCATTATTCCGGTCGATCCGTTTGACTATGTCGTCTTCGGCGGTACCGGGGACCTTGCCGAGCGCAAGCTGTTGCCGGCGCTGTATCACCGGCAGCTTGCGGGGCAATTGACCGATCCGACGCGGATCATCGGGGCGTCGCGCTCGGAGATGGATCATGACGCCTACCGCAATTTTGCCCGCGAGGCGCTGAAGCGGCATCTCAAGGACGACGAGTTGAAAGAGGACGATGTCCAGCAATTTCTGGCGCGGCTGTTCTATGTCGCGGTCGACGCGAAATCCGACCGGGGCTGGCCGGAACTCAAGGCGCTGCTCGATGAAGGCCATGACCGGGTGCGGGCGTTCTATCTGGCCGTCGGGCCGGAGCTGTTCGGCGATATTTCGGAGCGGATCCGCTCGACCGGGCTGGTGACGGATCAGACCCGGATCGTGGTGGAAAAGCCGATCGGCCGGGATCTGCAATCGGCCAAGGTGCTCAACCGGACCATCGGCGAAGTGTTCGAGGAAGACCAGATCTACCGTATCGACCATTATCTGGGCAAGGAAACGGTGCAGAACCTGATGGCGCTGAGATTTGCCAATGCGCTCTACGAGCCGTTGTGGAACTCCGCCCATATCGACCATGTGCAGATCACGGTGGCGGAATCGGTGGGGCTCGAGGGCCGCGCCGGCTATTACGACAAGGCAGGCGCGCTCAGAGACATGGTGCAGAACCATATCGCACAATTGCTCTGCCTGGTGGCCATGGAGCCGCCGTCATCGATGGACGCCGAGGCGGTGCGCGACGAGAAGCTCAAGGTTCTGCGCTCGCTCAAACCGATCAATGAATCCAATGCCGATGCGGTGACCGTGCGCGGCCAGTACAAGGCGGGCGCCTCGGCCGGCGGACCGGTCAAGGGCTATCTCGAGGAGCTCGAGAGCGGGGTTTCCAACACCGAGACCTTTGTCGCCATCAAGGCCGAGATCAACAACTGGCGCTGGGCCGGCGTGCCGTTCTATCTCAGGACCGGCAAGCGGCTGAGCGAACGGATCTCGGAAATCGTCGTCGCCTTCAAGCCGATCCCGCATTCGATTTTCGGCTCCAGCGCCGGACGGATCAGCGACAACAAGCTGGTGATGCGGCTGCAGCCCGATGAGGGCGTCAAGCAGTGGATCATGATTAAGGATCCGGGCCCGGGCGGCATGCGATTGCGGCATGTGTCGCTCGACATGAGCTTCGCCGACCGCTTCGCCCAGCGCAATCCGGATGCCTATGAGCGGCTGCTGCTTGATGTGATCCGCTGCAACCAGACCCTGTTCATGCGCCGCGACGAGGTTGAGGCTGCCTGGAACTGGGTGGATCCGATCCTCACTGCCTGGGAAGAGACGGGCCAGTCGGTTCAGCCCTATACCGCGGGCACCTGGGGGCCAAGCCAGGCAATCGCGCTGATCGAACGTGACGGCAGGACCTGGCATGAAAGCGACTGAGGCGCCGCGGGTGCAGTGGACGGAGTTCGGCAGCGGCGCGGAACTGGCCGATGCGCTGGCCCGCAAGATTGCCGACAGGCTCGCGCTTGCGATCGCCGCGCGCGGCCATGCCACATTGGCGGTCTCCGGCGGATCAACGCCCAAGGCCATGTTCGCCGCCCTCTCCAGGGAAGCGATCGACTGGGCCAGGGTAACAGTCACGCTGGTGGATGAGCGCATGGTGCCGCCAAGCGACGAGCGCTCGAACCAGCGTCTGGTGAGCCTGCATCTGTTGCAGAACCACGCGGCGGCGGCACGGTTCGTGCCGCTCTACAGCGCCTTGGGCGACGTGGTGGCGGTGTCGGCACTTGCGTCAGAGGCCATCGACACGCTGCCGCTGCCGTTCGATGTCGTGGTGCTGGGGATGGGAACGGACGGGCACACCGCCTCGTTCTTCCCGGGCGGAACGACGCTGGCCGAAGTCACCGATCCGGCCTGCCCGAACAGCGTGATGGCGATCGAAGCGCCCGGCGCCGGGGAGCCAAGGCTGACGCTGACGCTGCCGCGCCTGGTGGAAGCGGGACTGATCGTGCTCCATATAGAGGGGGACGACAAGAAAGCCGTGCTGGCGCGCGCGCGGGAAAATGGTCCGGAGGCGGACATGCCGGTGCGCTCTGTACTGCGTCACGCCAGAACGCCTGTCGAGATTTACTGGGCGCCCTAGCCGGCGCCTGCGCCCATCGGGCGCCCATGGGCCAAGAACCCGTCACACGATTAAAGGATGCCAGCCATGACTGTCGATCCCCGCATTGCCACTGTCACCGCCCGCATTGTCGAGCGCTCCAAGCCAAGTCGCGAGACCTATCTGGGCAGGCTCCGAGAGATGGCAAACAAGGGCCCGTTCCGCTCGACGCTGTCCTGCGGCAACCTGGCTCACGGCTTTGCCGCCTGCGGACCCGGCGACAAGGCGAACCTGGCCGGCGACGTGGTGCCCAATCTGGGCATCATCACCTCCTATAACGACATGCTGTCGGCGCATCAGCCGTTCGAGACATATCCGGAGCGGATCCGCCAGGCAGCGCGCGACGCCGGCGGCGTGGCGCAGGTGGCGGGCAGCGTGCCGGCGATGTGCGACGGTGTGACCCAGGGCCAGCCCGGCATGGAGCTGTCGCTGTTTTCGCGCGATGTGATCGCGCTGTCGGCCGCAGTCGGCCTGTCGCACAACATGTTCGACGCCGCGGTCTATCTCGGCGTCTGCGACAAGATCGTGCCAGGTCTGGTGATCGCGGCGTTGAGCTTCGGGCACCTGCCGGCAGTGTTCATCCCGGCCGGGCCGATGACGACGGGGCTTTCCAATGACGAGAAGGTGCGGATCCGCCAGCTCTATGCCGAAGGCAAGGTCGGGCGGGCGGAGCTGCTGGAGGCTGAATCCAAGTCCTACCACGGGCCGGGCACCTGCACATTCTACGGCACCGCCAATTCCAACCAGATGCTGATGGAGATCATGGGGCTGCACACGCCGGGCTCGTCCTTCGTCAATCCGGGCACGCCGCTCAGGGACGCACTCACCGTGGAGGCGGCCAAGCGGGCCTTGGCGATCACCGCCCTCGGCAACGAGTTCACGCCGGTGGGCGAGATGATCGACGAGCGCTCGGTGGTCAATGGCGTGGTCGGGCTGCACGCCACCGGCGGGTCGACCAACCACACGCTGCATCTGGTGGCGATGGCGCGTGCGGCAGGCATCGCGCTCACCTGGGAAGATATTTCCGATCTCTCGGACGCGGTGCCGCTCTTGGCGCGGGTCTATCCGAACGGGCCGGCGGACGTGAACCATTTCAATGCGGCCGGCGGCATCAATTTCATGATCGACCAGCTGTTGTCGGTGGGCCTGCTGCATGAGGATGTCCGCACGGTCTGGGGCAAGGGCCTGAGAGCCTATGCGGTGGAAGCCAGGCTGGGCGAAAACGGCGCTGTGGTGCGCGCGCCGGTGACCAAGGTCAGCGGCGACGCCAAGGTGGCGACAACGGCGGACAAGCCGTTCCAGCCCAATGGCGGGCTGAAGATGCTGACCGGAAACCTCGGCAAGGCGGTGATCAAGATTTCAGCGGTCAAGCCGGAACGCTATGTGGTCGAGGCGCCGGCGCGGGTGTTCAACGACCAGGCGGAGATGCAGGCGGCGTTCAAGGCCGGCACTCTGACCGGGGATTTTGTCGCCGTGGTGCGGTTCCAGGGGCCCAAGGCGAACGGCATGCCGGAACTGCACAAGCTGACGCCGCCGCTGGGTGTGCTGCAGGATCGGGGCCAGAAGGTGGCGCTGGTCACCGACGGCCGTATGTCAGGCGCGTCGGGCAAGGTGCCCGCCGCCATCCACGTGACGCCGGAAGCCAAGGATGGCGGGCCGATCGCCCGCATCCGCGACGGCGACTTGATCCGGGTGGATGCAGTCACGGGATCGCTCGAAGTGCTGGTGCCCGCGGCCGAATTTGCGGCGCGCCAGCCGGCAAGCGCCGATCTCAGCCACAATGAATGGGGCCTGGGCCGTGACCTGTTCGCCCGTTTCCGCGAAAATGCCGGGACCGCTGACCAGGGCGCCAGCGTGCTTTACTGAGGCCTCATTGGCAGTGATCCGCGCGAGAGATTGTCAACAGGCGGTTGAGCCGGACGGGTTCCGTCAGCGGCGTCAAGCCGGTTGCAGGCCCAAGCCGCGCGGACGAGCCGGTTTGAGCGCCGCAGGGATCAGGCGCGCAGGTCCAGCACTTTAAAGTCGCGATGCGCGGGATGGGTGCTGAACACGAAGACGCGGTTCAGATCGCGGTCGCTCAGCAGCCGCAGGAAGCGGATCTGAATTGTGTTGTTGCTGTTGATGCGCAACAGGGTGCTGCCGATCCTGGGAATCCGCGCCTCGGGGATATCCAGACAGAACTCCCGCGGAATCTTGAATTCGGTGACGATGCCGAGAATGGCGCCGCTCAGCGATATGCCGAGGACCGTGCAACTGCGCGATGCCATGTGCATCACACCCTTCTCGGTGTATTCGATCCGGGCGTGGTTCATGGTCTCCTGCATGGGTAACCGCGTCTCGCGGTCGTACATAAAAGATTCTTCCCGCTGCAAATAATGTGTGGCCGAAGTTGTCATAATAGGTCCCTCGCGTTCGGCTGTTGCTTGCCTTTCTGCAATTCCCGAAAAATCTAACAAGTAACATTTAATACAAAGTGTCCATGTCCGGGCACGGGACAGTCAGCCGGGCGTGGACCCGTCTTGCGGTCGCGCCCGCACATAAGACCCGTCCTCGCGGAGCGGGCCTCTGGTGTCTGGATCAGCTTTTTTCCGGAAGCCCCTTGAGGGGTCAGCGGCGGTAGGTCTTGCCGTCTGCGTCAAACAGATGCAGCTTGGATTTCTCGGCGGTGAACCGCACCGTCTCGCCGCGGAAGTTCTTCTGGTGGCCCGCGACCTTGGCGATGATCGGATCGTCGCCGGTCAGCCCGTGCACATAGAGCAGCGTCACTTCGCCCAGAGCCTCGACGATGGACACGGTTCCCTCGAACAGGAAATCGTCGCCGGTGGAGATGTCAAGGTCTTCGGGACGCACGCCGAAGGAAGCCGTCTTGCCCTTCTCGCTGTCGTCAACGGCGATGCCGGTGTCCACCGACACGCCGCCGGTCAGGGTGACCACGGCACTCGGCCCTGCCTTCTCGATGGTCGCGGGAATGATGTTCATGGCGGGCGAGCCGATGAACTGGGCGACGAACAGGTTCTGCGGCCGGTCGTAGAGCTCCATCGGCGGGCCGACCTGCTCGATATAGCCGCCCGCCAGCACGACGATGCGGTCGGCCAGCGTCATGGCCTCGACCTGGTCGTGGGTGACGTAGATCATGGTCGTGTCGGGCATGGATTCGTTGAGCTTGGCAATCTCGATGCGGGTGGCGACGCGCAGCGCCGCGTCGAGGTTGGACAGCGGCTCGTCGAACAGGAACACCTTGGGGTCGCGGCAGATGGCGCGGCCGATGGCGACGCGCTGGCGCTGGCCGCCCGAGAGCGCCTTGGGCAGCCGGTCGAGATAATCCTCCAGCTGCAGGATGGAGGCTGCGGAGCGGACCCGGCGGTCGATTTCCTCCCGGCTTTCCCCGGCGATGCGCATGCCGAAGGCCATGTTGTCATAGACCGTCATGTGCGGGTAGAGCGCATAGGACTGGAACACCATGGCGATGCCGCGCTTGGACGGCGGCACGTCGTTGACCACCATGCCGTCGATCTCGAGCGTACCGCCGGTGATGTCCTCAAGCCCCGCGATCATCCGGAGCAACGTGGACTTTCCGCAGCCCGAGGGACCGACGAAGACGATGAACTCGCCCTGCTCGATCTCCAGATCGACGCCGTGAATCACTTTGACGGCGCCGTAGGACTTCTTGAGGCCCTTCAGTTTCAAGCCGGCCATGGTTTCCTCCCGCTGGAACTCTTCATATATTTTACCCCAACCTTCCGAAAAAGGCGTCATAAGGCGGTATTTCAATGGTCTCCGGGCGCAAGAACCCGGAGAATCCGTGACCGTCGAGCGACTCCACGATGCCTGCCGGCCGGTCGATGACCTGCATCTCCTCGCTCAGGTTGAAGGCGCAGAATATCGCTTCATTGCCGTCGCGGCGGATCATCGACAGGACCTTGTCGCCGGTCTCGCAGAACTCGAGGCTGCCCTTGGACAGTGGCCGGTGGGCCCGCCTGAAGGCCAGCATCCGGCGGTAGTGATTGAGCATCGAGGCCTGGACATTGTCCTGCGCATCGACTGCGAGCCGGCGGTGTTCAGGCGGCACCGGCAGCCAGGGCTGCCCCATAGTGAAACCGGCCGACTGCTCGTGTTCCGACCACACCATCGGGGTGCGGCAGCCGTCACGGCCCTTGAAGTCAGGCCAGAACTGGATTCCGTAGGGATCCTGCAGATCCTCGAAAGCGAGGTCAGCTTCCGTCAGTCCCAGTTCCTCGCCCTGGTAGAGGCAGATCGAACCGCGGAGCGACATGATCAGGCCAGCCAGCAGCCTGAGATAGTGGTCGAGATCATTGACCGTGCCGCCCCAGCGGGTGGCATGACGGACAACGTCGTGGTTGGAAAACGCCCAGCAGGCCCAGCCTTCGGGCGCCGCGGTGTTGAAATCGGTCATCACCTTGCGAATGCGGGCGACCGTCAGCTTCTCGTTGGCGAGAAACTCGAAGGCGTAGCACATGTGCATCTTGTCGCCGCCCGAGGTGTAGTCGGCGACGATCTGAAGCCCGATCTGCGCATCGCCGACTTCGCCGACGGCCGTGGTGCCGGGATATTCGTCCAGGAGCGCCCGGAAGCGGCGCAGGAAATCGAGGTTCTCCGGACGGTTCTTGTCGTAGACATGGAGCTGGTGATTGTAGGGGTTGACCGCCGGCGCGATGGAATCGTTGCGCAGTTCCTTGGCGAGCGGCGGATTGTCGCGCAGCTCCTTGTCGTGGAAGAAGAAGTTGATGGTGTCGAGCCGGAACCCGTCAACGCCGCGATCGAGCCAGAAGCGCACGACATCGAGCAACGCTGCCTGGACCTCCTCGTTGTGCAGGTTCAGGTCCGGTTGCGAGGTGAGGAAGTTGTGCATGTAGTATTGTTCGCGCTTGCCGTCCCACTGCCAGGCGGATCCGCCGAAGATCGACAGCCAGTTGTTGGGCGGCGTGCCGTCGGGCTTGGGCTCGGCCCAGACATACCAGTCGGATTTCGGGTTGTCCCGGCCAGACCGGCTCTCGACAAACCAGGGGTGCTGGTCGGAGGAGTGGGACATCACCAGGTCGATGATGATCCTGATGCCGTGCTCATGGGCGACTTTCACCAGATAGTCGAAATCACCCAGCGTTCCGAACATCGGATCGACATTGGTGTAGTCCGACACATCATAGCCGAAATCCTTCATCGGCGAGGTGAAGAACGGCGAGATCCAGATCGCGTCCACGCCGAGCGAGGCGATATAGCCGATGCGCTCGGCGATGCCGATCAGATCGCCGACGCCATCGCCGCTGGTGTCCTGAAACGACCGCGGATAGACCTGATAGATCACGCCGCCGCGCCACCAGTCCGCATCCGGTGTAAGTTCAACGCCGGTCTGGATACGCTTGCCGGCGAGTGTCATAGTTTTCATTCAAACTCCATTACTTCACGGACCCTGAGAGCAGGCCGCGAACAAGATATTTCTGCATGGCGAAAAAGACCACCAGCGGCACCGCGATCGACACGAAGGCAGAGGTCGCCAGGATTTCCCAGTTGCCGCCGCGTGTGCCCAGCAGTTCGACGATCTGCTTGGTCATCACGGTGGTTTCCCCGGTCGAGTCGATCAGGAAGACGAGTGCTACCAGAAGATCGTTCCAGGTCCAGAGGAACTGGAAGATGGCGAAGGAGGCAAGCGCCGGAAACGACAGCGGCAGGATGATCTTGACGAAGATCTGGAAATCCGTGGCGCCATCGACGCGGGCGTTCTCGATGATGTCGCGCGGCAGGCCGACCATGTAGTTGCGCAAGAGATAGATCGCCAGCGGCAGGCCGAAGCCGGTGTGCGCCAGCCAGACGCCGAGATAGCCCTTGCCGATGCCGATGTCGTTGTGAAGCTTCAGAAGCGGGATTAGCGCCAGTTGCAGCGGCACAACCAGCAGGCCGACAACGGCGGCGATCAGCAGCGACCTGCCCGGAAAGCGCATCCAGGCGAGCGCGTAAGCCGCGAAGGCCGCGATCACGATCGGGATGATGGTGGCGGGTATGGTCACCGTCATGGTGTTGAAGAACGCCTTGGCCATGCCTTCCCGATTGTTGGGATCGAACAGCACGAAGCGGTAGTTCTGCAGTGTGAATTCCGGAGGGGCCTCGGCGGTGGTGAAGACCCGCGGCAATCGGCCATCGCCAAAGCTTTGAGGCGAAGACATGCGGAACGCGCCGTTGGCTTCAATTGTCAGGTTGGCGCCGTCACCGAGGTCGGCCTCCTCGCCGGGCTCATAGGCCTCGGGGTCTCGCGAGTTCACCCCCCAGCGGCTGATGACAACATTGTCCGCCGCGAAGAGCCGGCCTTCAATGACGAACTCACCGTCCACTTGCGCCTCATCGCCCGAAAGGCGAATCGCAGGGCGCTGACGCTCCTGGGTGAACATCGAGGCCCACCAGCCGGTGTTGGCGATCTGGTCGGCGGTGCGGAAGGAGGACACGAACAGGCCGACGGTGGGGAACAGCCAAAGTGCTACGAGAAGCACCACCGAGATGTGGACAGCCCAGACGAGTGGCGATTTTTTTGATGATGTCACGTTCATCCTCGCCTCCCTCAGCGCGTTTCTTTGCGGGCGTTGTAGACATTCCAGGCCAGGATGGGCGTGACCAGCAGCATGATGATCATCGCGCTGGCCGAGCCCACGCCCCAGTCATTGGCGCGGAACAGCTTGTCATACATGTAGTTGGCAAGCACCTGGGTCTGCCATTGACCATTGGTCATGGCAAAGACGATGTCGAACACCTTGAGAACGACGATGGTGATGGTGGTCCAGACCACCACGATGGTGCCCATGATCTGCGGCACCTTGATCTTGAAGAAGATCTGGAACGGATTTGCGCCATCAATGACGGCGGCCTCGATGGTTTCCTCGGGAATGCCGCGGATCGCCGCCGACAGGATCACCATAGCGAAACCGGTCTGGATCCAGACCAGCACGGCCATGAGGAAAAAGGAGTTCCAGAACGGCATGGTCAGCCATGTCTGCGGCTGGCCATAGGGGAGCCTGGCGGAAAACACCGACAGGATCGAACCCAGCGAAAGCCAGATCAGCCAGACCGCGACAATGGCGAAGAACAGCCGCAGCGGCGTGAACCACCAGGGTGCCTTGCGATGACCGATCTCGGCATTCACCAGGGGCCGGACGGCCTGATAGACGAGCCAGGCCAGGAAAGCGGCGAACACCGCCAGCAGCAGCGCGGGCACGATCTGAAGGAAGACGATGGAGCCAAAGCCGCCGTCAAACATGAGCCAGACGGCGTTCAAGACGCCGATCTGCTCCTGGTTCGCGGGCCGTGTGTCATAGACCAGCTTCCAGATCACCGCGGCGCCGACGAAGGAGATCGCCATCGGCATGAAGATCAGCGACTTGGCGATATTGCCCCATTTGATGCGGTCGGTAAGCTGGGCCGCGAGCAGCCCGATCGCGGTCGACATGGCCGGCACCACAATCAGCCAGAGCATGTTGTTGCTCATCGCTTCCCAGAATTTCGGCTCGCGGAACATCTGCTGGTAGTTGGCCAGGCCCACGAAGGCGCCGCCCTGATCGCGGTCGGTGAGCGACAGCCAGAGCGTGGCGAAAACCGGATAGGCGAGATAGAGGCCGAGCGCAAAAAGCGCCGGAAAAAGAAACAGCCAGGGCCGGATCTGATTGGCCCTGTTGATGTTGCGACCGGCATTCTTGCCAGTGGCGGGATACAGGACGCGATCGAGAAACTGGTTGGAAAAATAGAAATAGCCTACGCATCCGCCGACGCCGACGATGATGGTGATGACAGCCTGAAGTGCCGGATGCATCCTTTCCTCCCCAAAAGGCGGTGCGTTTGGGGATCCCGGCCAGACGCCGGGATCTCCCTGTTTGCCTGTCGTGTCAGCTTACTTGAGGGCGTCCCAGGAGTCCTGGATCGCGCCGGCGACTTCCTCGGCGGACCTGCCGCCGGTGTAGTCGACCATGCCGGTCCAGAACGAACCCGCGCCAACGCCGCCCGGCATCAGGTCGGAGCCGTCAAACCGGAAGGTAGTGGCGCCCAAGAGAACATCGTTCATCTTCTTGAGCGTCGGATCGCTGAACAGATCCGTGTTGACGCCCTTGTGAGGGGTGAGGAAGCCCTTCTGGGCCATCCAAAGCTCATGCGCGATCGGCGACTTGAGGAACTCGATCAACGCCTGAGCGCCGGGGCTGTCCTTGGTGATGGCCCAGACTGTGCCTGCACCCAGAACCGGCGTGCCGAGATCCTTGCTTTCGTAAGCGGGCATATAGAAGAAATCCGCATCGGTGCCGACCTCGGTGCCTTCGGGGAAGAAGGCCGGGATGAAGGAGGCCTGATGGTGCATGTAGCACTGCGGCGGCGAGGAGAAGAGCCCCTTGGGGCTGTCGCGGAAATCGGTCGTGGCGACCGCGCCCGCGCCACCGGCGACAAAGGCGTCATTGCGGGCAAACCAGCCGAATTCCTCGATCGCGCCGATGACGGCCGGGTCGGTGAACTTGACCTCGTTGGAGACCCACTTGTCATAGACGTCGGGCGCCTGGGTGCGCAGCATCATGTCCTCCACCCAGTCGGTCGCAGGCCATCCGGTGGCGCCTCCAGACCCCAGGCCAATGCACCACGGCGTGCCGCCATCGGCAACGATCTGTTCGGTCAGCGCCTTGAGCTCTTCCATGCTCCCGGGGATTTCATAGCCGGCATCCTCGAAGTTTTCAGGGATGTACCAGACCAGCGACTTCACATCGACCTTGTAGAAGAAGCCGTAGAGATTGTCGGTGCCGTCCTGGCCGGCATAGGTGCCCAGATCGACCCAGGACTGACCAGCGGCATAGTTTTCCTTGACCCAGTCGCCGGTGCCTTCGGGCAGCGGCGTCAGAAATCCGCGACCGGCCATGTCGGAGGCGAGTCCGGGCTGCGGGAACACGGCGATGTTGGGCGCGGAGCCGGCTTCGGCATCGATCACGATCTGCTGCTCAAAACTGTCGGAGCCGACATATTTGACATCGGCGCCGGTGGCGGCAGCGAAATAGGCCAGCACCGACTCGGCGAATGCCTGGTCCGGTCCAAGCCAGGGACCAAACACGGTGACTTCCTCACCATTGAGTTGCGTAGCCTTGAGTGCCTCATAGCTCTCCCAGTTGAAATCGCCCTCTCCCGGGGTGAACATGAGTTCCTGGGCATGGGCTGCCCCCAGCGTTAGCGCAGCAGCGGCCGCACTCATCAAAAATAGCTTTTTCATCGAATCTTCCTCCCGGCCAACACTGGCCTTTTAGTGAAGCTGAATTGGTTCTCGGAGCCAAGTCCCTGACCAAGTCAAAGCGCTTTGGCTTCCTTTTAAAGGATTACGGCAGCCGGGCTGAGTCAAGCTTTAAGTTACAATGCGCCGCCTAATTCGAATGCTGCGTCGCGATGGCGCAGGCCACGCTGCAGTGCAGCGAAGTTTTGCATTGCACGATCGGGTGTTTTTACTTTTTTTATTGGTCGAGGTGCGCTTAGATGGCAGGCTTGGAATGGGGAATGCCCGCCACTGGTTGGCTGTTTTTCCAAAGCGCTTTGAATGAACTGGATCCTTGTACCGTGAACCTGAAACAGCTCTCAGAGCTTCTTCAATTGTCGCAGACCACGGTCAGCCGCGCGCTCAACGGCTATCCGGAAGTCGCGGAGCAGACCCGCCGCCGGGTGCTCGAAGCGGCGCAGCGGCACGGCTACAAGCCCAATTCCAACGCCCGCAAGCTTGCCACCGGCCGGGCCGGCTCGATCGGCTATGTGCTGCCGGTGGGGCGCAATGTCGATCTCGACCCGCATTTCGTCGAGTTCCTGTCGGGCCTCGGCGAACATGCGCTGGCCCGCGAGGTCGATCTTTCTCTGACGCCGGCCCCCTATGAGCGCGAGAGCGAGGCCTATCGCCGCATCGCCGCCAGCCGCTCGGTGGACGGGGTCTACCTGTCCTCGATGCGCAACGACGAACAGCGGATTGCGCTGGTGCGGAGTCTCGGCATTCCGTTCCTGGCGCATGGAAGGGCGCTGAAGCCAGCGGAGGGATACGCCTTTCTCGACATCGACAATGAGGGCGCGTTCCATGACGCCGCGCGGTTGCTCCTGCAATTGGGGCACAGGCGCCTGGCCTTCATCAATGGCGACACCGATTTCGCCTTCGCGGTGCACCGGCTCAATGGCGTGATCCGGGCAATGACTGCGCATGGCCTGCCTGTCGAAAGCCTGCAGCACCATTCCGCGGCGATGAACGAGGAAAACGGCTACCGGCTGGCGATGGACCTGTTTCGCGACTCGGACCCGCTGACGCGGCCGACGGGTGTGCTCTCCGCCTCGATGTTTTCCACGCTGGGGATTGTCCGCGCCTTCAACCAGCTGGGCCTGCGCATGCCCAAGGATGTGTCGATCATCACCCACGACGACGTGTTTCCGTTCCTGAAGCCCGAGAGCTTCTCGGTGCAGCTTACGACCACCCGCTCCTCGATCCGCGCCGCCGGCGCGCGTATCTGCGAGCGGCTGGTCAACATCATCTCGGGCACGGAATCCGGCCCGGTGGCCGAGATCTGGCCGGTGGAGCTGATCGTGCGTGCGTCGACGGGTCCGGCGCCCGAGGAGCGCAAACCGGCGAGACGCGGACGTGCGGCGGAGGCTGCGGAGTAGCGGCGACAGTCAGAACGAAGGTGGCGTCATCCCGTGCGCGCGCATGGCGGCGGTGACTGTGTTGGCCATCAGCATGGCGATGGTCATGGGGCCGACGCCGCCGGGGACCGGGGTGATCACGGCTGCGACGTCCGCGCATTCCTCAAAAGCCACGTCGCCGACGAGGCGGGTCTTGCCCTCCCCGCGCTCGGGCGCGTCGATGCGGTTGATGCCGACATCGATCACCGTGGCGCCGGGCTTGACCCATTGGGCCTTGACCATCTGCGGGCGGCCGACGGCGGCAACGAGAATGTCGGCGTTGCGGCAGACGCCCGGCAGATCCTTGGTGCGCGAGTGCGCTGTGGTGACGGTGGCGTTGGCGGCCAGCAGCAGCGCCGACATCGGCTTGCCGAACAGGTTTGAGCGGCCGATGACCACGGCGTTCAGCCCGGAAAGATCCGGCCCGTGGGTCTGGCGGACAAACAGCATGGCGCCAGCGGGCGTGCAGGAAATCAGGCCGCCGTCGAGGTCTCCCGTCATCAGCTTGCCGGCGTTGACCACATGCAGGCCGTCGACATCCTTCTCCGGCCGGATCGACTGGATCACCGCGTCGGAATCAAGATGCGTCGGCAGCGGCAATTGCACCAGGATGCCGTGGATTTCGGGATCTTCGTTGAGTGTCGCGACAAGCGCCTCAAGCTCGGCCTGCGAGGTGTCTTCCGGCAGCGTGTGCTGCACCGACTTGAACCCGCATTGCTTGGCCATGCGACTCTTGGACGAGACATAGACATGGGAGGCGGGATCATTGCCGACAATCACCACGGCGAGGCCCGGCCGGACGCCGGTCTGTGCCTCGAGCGCCGCACTGGCGGCGGTCACCTGTTCAACGACCTCCGCCGCGACGGCCTTGCCGTCAATCACCTTTGCCATGGAAACTTCCTTCCAGATATCCTGTCCCGCGCCGTCAGGGGTGAGTGATGTGCGCGCCCTCGAGCGGGACACTACGCAACGAGACGCAAGGGCTGATAGCCTCTTTGCGTCCTCCCATGTCAAAAAACAAGAAGGGTTTGGCGTCAGGCGCGGCGGCGGGACGTGCCATAGCCGTCAATGCGCGAGCGGAGCACATCCATGTCCCGGCGGATCCGGTCGACCACATCGGTGCGCACCGGCTGAGGCGATGGCGCCGGCTGGCTGAAACCCTGGGTCGGAGGCAGCGGCTGAGGCGCGGCTGGATAGTGCGGTGGCGCCGGATAGTGCATGGCCGGCGCGGCTTGCGGCCAGACAGGCGCCGGCCGGGGGGCGGCGTAACCGGACTGGGATGGTCCGTAGCCGGACTGAGGCATGCTGAATTGGGGCACAGCCGACCCAGGCTGGGGCAAGCCGTATCCGGCCGAGGGCATGCCGTAAACGGACTGCGGTGAAGCGGACCCGGACTGGGGCGCATGATGGAAAGCCGCGTAAGGTTCAGCCATCGGCGCGGCTTGAGGCGGGTAAACCGGATAGGGCTGCGCCTGGCTCTGGGCAGGATAGGCCGTCCAGAGCGGTTGTCCCGTCCTCGAATCATGGGAGCGCGGGTCATGGGAGCGCGGGTCATGGGCGTAGGAGTCTTGGCGCGGATGAGATGCCGCTGGAAAGGCGGTGGACGGGTATGGAGCCGGCTCAGCGGGGTGCGGTTCCCAACCGCGTTGCGGCTGGGCGGGCATGGCCCCTTGCGCGGCGTGGGCTGGTTCGAAACCGGGCCTTGTATCCATGTTACGGCCATAGGCATCCGGGTTTGCAGCATATGCGGCGGCGGGCGCCAGAGCCGGTCCTGCAGGCTGAACGCTGCCCTGCTGCGGCAGTGGGCGAGCCTGGACAGGCTGGCTATCGGTCTCCGGAGCCGGCTGCTGCTGCGGGGCATCACGTTGCGCGGCCACGGGTTCGCGGTGCAAAGGGTCGGGCTCGCGTTGCGCGCGCGGAGCCGCGGCAGCCGTCGCCTGGTCTGCAGCCCGATCGAAATCCGTGCCGACGCTCTCGTCGCGGTACGCCCAGCGGCGGCGGGCAGGACCGGAGGGAGGCGTCCGGGGCCCGGGATTGGGCGCGGCCGGATAATCGCCGAAGGGCGGGGTCTGAAACCGGGCCTGCACCGGACCTGTGTTGTAGGCCCGGATGCTTTCGACGGCTCCGGCCAGCAGCGCCAGGCCGAGACCGGCGAAGAAACCGGCAAACAGGCCACCGACGGCAATGAACTTGCGCGACGGGCCCATCGGCTGCAGCGGCGCTTCGGCCGGGGAAATGACACGGACATTGCGGGTGGAGAAATTGGAGCGCTCGCTGGTTTCGCGCGAGCGGGTGAGGAACGCTTCATAGATGCCGCGGGTGGCGGCGGCCTTGCGCTCGAGTTCGCGCAAGGTGACGAAATCCACCGACTGATCCATGGCGCGGCTTTTGGCCACCGCCATCTGGCTGTTGAGTTCCTGCTCGGTCTCGACGGCGCGCTGCAGTTCGGTCTGGGAACTGGCGACAATGCGGCGCAGTTCGGCGCTGATTTCAGCCCTGATCGTGTCGAGCTGGGATTTTGCGGCTATGTATCTCGGGTGCCGCGGCCCGAGGCTGGTGGCGAGAGATTCGGCGTTCGACCTGGTCTCGGTGTATTGCTTGCGCAATTCGATCAGGTTGGACGACAACAGCTCTTCGGGAAAGGCACCTGAGAGCACATCGTCGATATTGACGTTGGCGAGATTGTTGGCCTTGACCCGGATGCCCACTTTCATGGCGCGCGCATTGGCCAGCTGATCGCTCAGCGCCAGGATCACCTTGTCATCGATATACTGACCGCCCACGCCGACAAGCCCGTTTTCGGCCTTGAACCGCTCGACTTCGCGCTCGGCGGCATCGAGATCGGCACGGAGCGCGTTGATCCTTGTGTCGATGGATTCCGACGTCCGTTCAAGCAGGCTGGATTGCGCCTGGCCTTCTGAATCGAGATAGGTCTCGACAATCTGGTTGGCGATGAGCGCCGATTTATCCGCATCCCGCGAACTGACGCCGACGATGATGACGAAGGTCTTTGCATCGCGCGAGACGCTGAGCGAATCGCGCAGTTCCTCGAGCGCCGTCTGTTGGGCGTCGGACGGGCCGCCCGCGCCGGTGAAGAGTTCCTTGATCAGTGTCAGGCCGCCGGAAATGCCGCCGGTGGAAAGCGAGCCGTTGAATTCCGGATCCCGATCCAGTCCGAGATCGGCAATGACCCTTTGCAGGACGCTGGTGGAGGAGAGGATCTGCAACTGGCTGTCGGTGATCGCCAGCATGGCTTCGGTGGACAGCTGCTGGTTTCGGATATCGTCCTCGGTGACCCGGATTTCGCGCGGATCGATGAAGAGACGGCTTTCGGCATAATACCGGTGCGGCGTCGACAGGGCCACAAGCACGCCCAGGAGCGCGCCGATGAAGGCGGCGGCGACGATCTGCTTCCAGTATCGCACGACGGCGGAAATCAGGATCGAGGCGTCGAGCAGCGGACGCGACCCCTCGTCCAGTCGGCCTCCGGACGCTGCCGCATGCCAGTGATAGTGATCATCGTGGCCTTGATCGTGCTGCCGCGGCGCAGGCGCCCAGGGCGGATCATCCTCGCACGAATCGGCGCCCCGCTGCGGCGGCGCCTGATGCGCCATGTCCGGCAGGTCGGACTCCGTGCTCCGTGGCGCAGGCTGATCTTCCGGCGCTGGACGGGATCCAGCTTGGTTCGCCTGCGGCGGGATCGTGCCGATCAAGCGCGCGATCTTGTCGCCGAATTTCTCGTGCGCGGAACGGGCCGGCTCCGGACGGGCTTGCTCGATCGGTGGAGCCGCATGGACGGGCGATGGCGCCACGGCCTCATTGCGGTCAGCGCCATAGCGGGCAGTGGACAAGCGTGCGGTGCGCGAAGGTGCGGCCAGCAAGGAAGGCGCGGGACGTGGGGCTGCTGACTGGGCGTGGATCTGACCCCTGTCCCATGCGCCTGTCGTGTCCGGGGCGCGCGGAGGCAATGGCGCGCGAGGCGCAACGCCTGCATGGTCGAGCAGCGAACCCCGGCGGGCGTGCGGCCTACGGTCTTTGGTGGAATCGCTCATGTCCGGCTTCAGCCACCCTTGCTGGCAAAATTTCGACTTCGTTAAGGCAAGCTATAAATTCATGGGTAACAAATGGTTAATTTCCGCCCGGCAAACGCAAAATCGCCAATTATTCCGTGAATTGGCAGCAATACCGTTGGCGTGCGCCAGAGCCCCGAAATTGGACGGCGCGCGGACCTCAAACGCCGAGTTAACATATTTCATCTATGGGAGAATGACTGAAACGGCGATTGCGGGACCCGCGCTCGTCCCGCTGACACGGAACCCATGATTGCTCGCCTGAAAAAATTCACAAGCGCGAACAGCGGCTCTATCCGCGCCTATCTGTCGATGGTGGGCGGGTCGGCCGGCCGGCTGGTCATCTCGCTTGTGTATTTCATCGCAATCGCCAACACCCTGTCGATCAGCGAGTTCGGACTGTTCGCCACGGCTTCCGCCTGCGGAATTATGCTGTCGCGATTGCTGGCGTTCGGCTTTGTCTCGCCGCTGTACCGCATCGCGACGGTCAAGACCCGCCTGCTCGGCGTCTATACCGCCGGTTTTCTGGGCGGCATGCTGCTCTCGGCGCCAGTGATCGCGCTGGCTGCGTGGGCCACCTACGCCTTGATTTTCGCTGGCCAGATGGACGGCATCACCTTTGCCAAGATCATCCTGGCCGAAGTGCTGTGCTGGCGGATCATGGAGATCGCTGTCATTGTGAGTTACGGCGTCAACCGGTTTACGGCGGGCGCCGTGCTGGTGGTGCTGGCCACCGCCTTCAAGACCGTGGCGGCCGTTCTTTTTGCCTGGCTGACGGACGGATCGCTTGAGGTCTGGGCGACCTACTACATCCTGGCCAATGATCTCGCCGCGATCATCGCCGTGGCGTTCTTCTATCCGAAGATCCGGCTGCGGTGGAAGCCCGCGCTGTACCTGCGACGCTGGGCCGATGCGGTGTCTGTGGCCGGTGCCGAGATGCTGTTTTATGTCCAGTCGGAACTCGACAAGGTGCTGGTGCTGTCGCTGGGCGGACCGGCGGCGGCGGGGATCTATGCGATGATCATGCGGCTGGTCGATCTGACCGCGCTTCCGGTCCGCGCATTCCTGACTGTGCTGACACAACGGCTGATGCGCAGCTCGAAAATGCTCGATGACTTCAAGACGCGGTTGCTGCTCGAGGGCGCGGTGGCGGCGGTCTCGACCGCAGGCATTCTCGGCATGGCCGGGTTCCTGTGGTTCTTCCCCAATGCGCTGGGCAGGAATGTCTCCGAAGCCGCGCCGCTGCTGATCCTGGTGGCCCTGGTCCCGGCCTTTCGCAACCTCATCGAATACCATTCGGAGTTGCTCTATGCGACGGGGCGGACATTCATCCGCATGCTGGTGCTGGCTTCGCTGGCGGTCGCAAAGGCCCTGCTGCTTGCCTGGGTGCTGGGCATGGAGTTCGACACGCGGGTCTGGGTCGGCCTGCTCAATGCGGCCTTCCTGGTGTTGTATGTGCAATCGGCGCTGATGACCTACCGCGCACTCCGCTCTATCAAGAAGCGGCCGATCTAAAGCATGGCGCGCTCAAATGCATTCATTTGAGCGGCAATGTCCATGCGTTCACTCAAATCGTCCCACCAGATCAAGAGCTTGTGGGCTGGCTTCTCTAAAACAGATGGGAACGATCTGTTTCGGTCAGACCACACGCCTCTCTATCCGGCCCCGGACGGCGGTGATCAAAATTGGAACATAGACGCAAAAATTTCCTTCCACTTTCCTTCAGGAGAATGCCAGAACCTCCGCTGTCTCACTCACTTTCATCAAAGGACAGATCATGAATTTCAATAGCGTTCGGACGGGTATTATTGCGCTCGCTTTCGGCATCGCAGGCAACGGCTTTTTCGCCATCGGCGCCCATGCCGAGGAGTTTTCGTTCACGGCCACAAACACGACCGGTACTGCCATTACCGAAGTTCTGGTCTCTGAAAACAAGAGCGACTGGGGTTACTTCGACATCGGCAGCGGCATCAAGCCGGGCGTGACCGTCAATCTCGTCTGGGATCAGAGCACAAACAGCGACAAGTGCGAGCAGTGGGTGAAGGCCGTGTTCGCGGACGGCAGCGAATCCGAGCCGGCCAAGTTCGACTTCTGCGAAGACGGTCTTGAACTGGACCTGTAAACCGTCCCGCAAGGACCGTTAAACATGTCAGCGGCAGGCCATCGAAAGGTGGCTTGCCGTTCTTGCATCGGGATACTGCGATAGCGCCCTGCCCCGTTATCGGCGCAGAACCGCGGTCATCATGCCTTACCCGGGCGTAACCGAAAACGCCGCGCGGCGGATGTCGGACAGGGGATGGCCGACGAAGGACTGGACCCCGACGGCGATGTGATCTGGCCTGAGTTCGGCCATGAACTGATCGAGCCCTTCGGGGGTCTGCGGGTAGGTTTCCTTGAACCAGATCACATGGGACAGCGACCGGTCGTCGGGATAATGCCCGGCGCCATCCAGGATCTCGTCGACATAGCGCCCATAGATCATGCACTCGGAAATGGCGCGCGACGAGATGACGGCGCGGATCCAGCTCTTCCCGGTGCGGGTCTCGATATGGTCGAGCAGCGCCCGCGCCGTGTCGACACGCCAGGCCACCATGTTGGAGATATAGTCATGCGCCGGATCGGGCCTCTGCGGCAGGCCGAGAATGGCGCCCGCATGGGCAAGCCACTCAAGATGGCCGGGCGTGGCATGGATGGCGCCATTGTCGGCGCGGAACATGCGAAGACGGTGTCCATCCCAGAGGCTGGCCGGATCGAAGGGCCGGACCAGGACGACATCGGAATCGATGGAGAGCAGCGTGTCCGCCTCGACATAACGCGCCATTGCCAGGCGCCGCAGCTGCTGGGCATGCCAGCCACGCAACGGAGCGGAGAACGGGCTCAGCCAGACCCGGCGCCGGCCCAGGCTGAAGGGATCGGGAATAGACCGCAGCCAAGCCGGAAACAGCTCGGCCTCGCTCACCACCCTCCGGTTCGGCCCCTCAAGCTTACGAAACAGCGCAACATCGTTGCGCTCGACGAGGATATGATGACGCCAATTCCCCCGCATGAAGCGGTCCATGCTTTCGCACAGAAGCGCGCAGCGATCAAAATCGCCAGCATAGGAGGAGGTCATCACAGCTGTCTTCATGACGGTCCCTGACGGTTCCTGGGCGTTCGCGGACTCAGGCAGGAATTTCAGAATTGCGGATCGCGCGCCTGAACTTGTAGCGGAAGACGTGGAACAGGAAAACCGGATTGCCGACGATGTAGCGGTACCACAGGCGTGACGGTTCCTGAATCAGCCGCCAGACCCATTCGAGCCTCATCTTGCGAACCGCCATCGGTGCGCGCGGCACGGCACCCGAGATGAAATCGAACAGGGCGCCGACGCCGAACACCATGCGTCCGTGACCCTGGCGGATATTGCCGTCGATCCAGATCTCCTGCTGAGGGGTTCCCATCGCCACCAGCGTGATGTCCGGATCAAGAGCCGCCAGCCTGTCGAGCACCTGCGAACTGTCGGCCTTGTCAAAGAAGCCGTCGGAAACCTGGTGAAAGTCGTGCCATGGAGTCAGGATCTTGAAGTTCTTGGCGGCACCAGCGAGCATTTCAGGGCGTGCGCCGATCAGCGCGACCTTGAGCGGGCGCTCGACATGAACCAGAAGCGCCGGGATGAAATCGGTGCCATTGAGATTGGCCGGAAACGAGATGCCGTGCAGCGTGCGGGAGGCGATTTCAACGCCAACCCCATCGGGCAGCACTTCGCATCGTGAAAGACCCTGGCGGTAACCGGGATCCCGCATGGCCAGATTGGCATTGTTGGCGTTGAGGAAATTGAAGATACGCTGCGGGCCTTTCTCATCAAGGCCGCGCGTCAACTCATCCAGAGCCTGGCGCCATCCAAGTGCTGCCACCCGGATTCCGATGATGTCGCGATGCTGCTCCTGTTCCATTGCCGGCTTTCAACTCCACGCGTCGTCCGATGCGGGCATCCCGTCATGGGCCGTCCCAGGGGCAGGTGTTAGCAGTTTCTTAACATCTGCGCACCGCCATTTGGCAATCTCGGTTAAGCTCTGGATTTACTGTTTGTTAACTGTTCCAGCCGCCGCAGGAGAGGCCCCGAGCCAGGGCGGCGCTCAAGCCGGAGAGCTGCTGTTGATGGAAGGTGCGCCCGTCCGTGTCGAGACCTTCTCCGGCACGCGAACGGCCGACCATGTCGATGAGTGCCGCGGCAAAGGAGCCGGGGTCATCGGCGGTGACACAATTGCCCGGCACTTGCGATATCCCGCGCAAGGCGTTGGCGGTGGCTACCGATGGCAGGCCCATTTCGAAGGTCTCGATGGTCTTGAGCTGCACGCCGGTGCCGGTGCGGGAAATCAGCGGAATGATGCGGCAGGATCGGACAAAGGCGCGGGCATCGTCCACACGGCCGAGAAAGGACACATTGTCCGGCGCGGGAGGAGTCCCCGTCCCTGTTCCGCCCGCTATGGCGATGCGGAAGTCCGAAGGCAGTCGCGGAACCACGTCCGTGAGGAACCAGTCCAGACCGGCGCGATTGGCGGCCCAAGTCCAGGACCCGATCATGCCGGCGTCATACAGCGGCGCGCGCGGCGCGGGGCCGCCGGGCGGCGTGACTGACGTCACCAGCGGCAGCGCGGTGGAACGGGTGTCATCACCGACGCCCAGTTCCGCGCGGTCGGCCTCGGCAAGGGTAAAGACGTGACGCGCTGCTATGCAAAGCTTCTGTTCGAGCCCTGCCAGCAGGCGCGCGTCGCGGGCAAACAGAAACCGGGTCAGCGGATCGCTTGCGCCTCGGGCATTGTCCGCTGCGCTTCGAGCCTCGACATTGTGGGCGATGAAAGCCAACGGCCAGGCCGAGAAGATGTCGAGAAACGCGCCCGGCAATTGCACGGAATTGAGGATCAGCCCGTCGATCTGCCCCAAGGCGCCAAGAGCAGCGCGGATCTCGGCGGGCCGCGCCGCATGCATCTTCGCTACAGAGACCGGTTCGCCGTGCACGACGGCATCCTTGAGCCACAGCGCTTTCTGCAACTTCGTGACCCTTGCATTGGTCACCTCGAGCTGGCCCAGAAGACGTGTGTCCTCGGCTGCTGCCGGTTGGCGGCCCGGCTGCAGGAAACCCAGCACCGACACCTTGTGGCCCAGAAGCCTGATGGCGTCGACAATCACCCGGTTGGCGATGTCATAGCCCGATGCCGGCGACTGCACCGGAACAAGCGAGGAAATGAAGACAAAATGCATGCGGGATCCATTTTGATAGCATGGCTCACCTTAACCGATCGGCTTGAAGGGCGCATTAAGGGCTCGCATCAAATGCCGCATGTGATTTTCAGGCAATCTTCAGATTCGTGTGCTTGGATACCGCCTCATCAACCGGATGCGCACCCATGACGCCTGAACCCGCTTCTGTTTCCGAGCATGCCCGCTCCGCCGGCCTCAAGCCGGAAACAGTTCGCATTGCCGTGACGCTTCCGACCTTCCGCCGGCCGGATCATCTGACCATGACGCTGGATTCGCTCCAGGCCCAGGGTCTGGGAAGCGAAACCGCCATCATCGTCATGGAAAACGACGCCGACGGGCTCGAGGGTGCCCGGGCCGCCGCGGACTGGCTGCAAAGCTCGCATGTCAAGGTCATTGTGATCGTGGCGCACAATCGCGGCAACTGCCATGCCTACAATGCCGGCTGGGACAAGGCGCTGGCGGAGTTTCCGAAACTCACCCATATCGCCGTGATCGACGATGACGAGATCGCCGGACCCGGCTGGCTGTCAGGCCTGATGAAGACGGGGCAGAAGACCGGCGCCGACATTGTCGGCGGGCCGCAGGTGCCGGTTTTCGCCGACAAGTCGCTGGACGGCTGGCGCAGGCATCCGGTGTTCACGCCGCATTACCTTACCACCGGTCCGGTGCCGATCCTCTATTCCTCCGGCAACGTGCTGATCTCGCGTCCGGTTCTCGACATGATGCCGCGGCCGTTCCTCGATCCGGCGTTCAATTTCATCGGCGGCGGCGACAGCGACTTCTACCGCCGGGCCAAGGCCCGCGGCTTCAGCTTTGCCTGGAGCGCCGAGGCCGCCGTGATGGAAACGCTGATGTCGCGGCGGGCCGAGTTTTCCTGGCTCAACGCGAGGTCGCTGCGCAATGGCGCCATCTCGTCGATTCTCGAAAAACGGCAATGGCCGGGGATGCCGGGACGGGTCCGGACCTTCGCAAAATCACTTGCGTTGCTGGCGGCCGCGCCATGGCGCGGACTGAGGCTTGGGCTGCAGACCGGCTCGGCCGTGATCGGCCTCTATCACATCCAGGTGGCGCTCGGTCGCCTGATGGAGGAATTCGGTCTGGTCAACGAGCAATACCGCAATCCCGAAAGCAACTGAACCGTCCGCTGCTCGTGAGTTACCGGCCGTCAGTTGGAAGGTGCGGGTGGTTCGGGAAGTTCAGTGGCGGCGGCTTCAGCCACCGGTTCGCCCGTCAAGAGGTCGGAGCCACCCCGACGCATGTTCGAGCGGATGTCTGCTTTCGACAGGTAATCGATCTGCTCGACAATGACATCGTGAAACACGATTTCGCCGAGCCGGCCGTTGAGCGTGTCCTTGACCTGCGATTTGAAGGCTTCCAGATCGAATTTGCTGTCGCCGGAAACATCGATCACCTGCTCTCCGACAAGCGCGGTATAGAGCGCATCGGTGACCAGGTCGGGCACCGGGATTGTCAGCTTTTTCACCTTTTCCGCCTCGACTGTATAGGACAGCCGGGTGAGGAAATACCCTTGAACCTCGCCGTCGCTGATCACCGGTATCGAGGTGATTTCACCGCGAAGGGTTTCAAGCCCGCCGAACATCGCCGGTTCGGGCACGACCTCTTCCTTCTGGTTGGCGGTCTGGACGGAAAAATAGACTGACGCGAGCGCCACTCCGCAGATCCAGACACCCGTGACCAGAAGTTTGATCATGACAGATTGGTGGCCCTGAACTGGTCGGCGGAGTATGTCCCGTCCGCTTCAAGCGCGGTGACGGTTTCCTTGATCATGTCGGCGATGCCGCGCACGGCTTCCATATGCGCCCTCACCTTGAGGTTGTTGCGGTCGAGCTTGGCTTTCACGGTCTGGAGAAGTTCCTTCTGCTGCTCATCCAGATCCGACAGGTTGATCCCCCGGAACAACACCGTCATGTCGTAAAGACAACGGCTCTTGAGCACATTCGACTGCTTGAGATTGAAGTGCGGATCAGCGCCGATGGCGGCATTCTCTGCATCAATGACGGCTTCGAGGCGAGACAGCACGCCATTGATACGTTGGTCCTGGGAGGTCTGTTCGATCATCTGGGTCATGCGCTCCGGCTGGTGTTCTGGGTTGCGTCAACAGGCTCGCCAGATGCCGAGATATCGTCAAAAATCTGCATCTGGACTTCATTGGCCAGGCTTGCGGCCCGATTGGTGACATTTGAGTTGATACCGTTCGATGCTTCGGGCTTGATCCCCGCGTCAAACCGTTCGGCCAGCATGCGCTCGGCGATGCCGATGCCGCCACCCTTGGCCAGCGCCGCACCGAGCTGTTCGGCCATCATGCCTTTCCAGATCTCACCAGCCGTTCCCTTGCCGTAGAACTCCTCGCTGTCCTGGGGCAGCATGGAGCCGATGAAGCTTTGCAGGATCATGGCCTCAAACCGCTGGTAGGATTGGGCCGCCTTGTCCTGCATCGTCGGCGCCACCGGCTTGCTCAGGGCCAGTACGCCCGAAGAATCGGCGGAGGCCAGCAATTGCTGCTCGAAGGCAGGCGTAGCGGCCGCCTGCCCGGATTTGCGGATCGACGCCGCCTCAAGCAGGGCTTCAGCCTTTTGCGCAATCGCGGGATCTGCCGCTTTCACCACATCCAGGATGAGATCGGTTGCTGTCTGTATGGACAAAGAGCTTTCCTCGCAGCGATTGACCGGAAATGATCGAGGGCAGTATCGCCGATGAAGCTTACGCTGGCCTTGTGCCGCCGGGCTTGGCGCCGAGCGAGGCTTCGAGCAGATCCAGCAGGGATTCATCGGCGGCAAGCCGCTCTTCGTCCCCCGCTGCTTCCTCCGCCTGTTCGGCGAGGCGGTCGGCCTTGGTCTTTTCTATCAGGACCCGCTTTTCCTGCACGGCCTTCATTCCGGAAAGCTGCTGGGCGCGGGCCGAGAGCCTTTGAAAGCGCAAGGCATATTGATGCGACATCGCGGCATGGACCGGATCAAACGAGCCGATCGCCTCCACCAGCGCATCCTGGGTCGCATCGGCTGATGCCTGTTCGCGCAGAATGTGAGAGAGCTCGTTCTCGGTCATCCGTTCGATCTGCCGCTGGACCCGCGTCAGCCGGGCCAGTTTCTGGGCGCGCGACGCCGCCATCTCAGGGCAGGCCCAGATAGAGCGGGTCGAAGCCGGCCATGAACAGGGTGAAGAATGACCGGGAGCCGAAATAGAACAGGATCAGGCCGCCGAACAGGATGAACGGAATGGAGATGAAGTAGACCGGGATCTGCGGCGACAGCTTGTTGACCATGCCGATCGACAGGTTGAAGATCAGCCCGTAGACGAGAAACGGGCTGGCAAGCCTGAGAGCCAGCATGAAGGCGCCGGCGAGCGTGTCGGTCAGCGTCATCAGCGCCATGCGGGGATCGAATTCCGTGCCAAGCGGCATGAAGGTGTAGGACCGCACCAGCGAGGCTATCACCAGATGGTGGAAGTCGCTGAGAAACAGGACGAAAAGTGCGGTGAACGAGATCAACGCCGTGATGCTGCCCTCGGCTTCGTTCTCGACCAGCCCGCTTCCGGGCAAGGCGTTGAAGCCGATCGCCATGGACATGCCGGTGCCGGCAAACTGGAGCGCCAGCACGATGTAACGGGCGATCAGGCCCATGGTGACGCCGATCAGCATTTCGGTGCCGACCAGGAGAATATAGAGGCTGCCGCCGCCCTGAACCTCGGGATAGATCGAATCCCACATGACAGGCAGCAGCGCCATCGACACCGCGACCGCCAGAAGCAGGCGGATCTGCACCGGAACGCGAAAGCTGGAAAACCCCGGAAGCACCATGATGCAGCTGCCGATCCGGCAGAACGCCGCGAAGAGAGCCAGAACGGTGCCTTCGGGATCGCCGATCACGAAATCGCGCCCAGCAGCTTGACCTCGATCCCCTTGGCGATTTCGACGTGGGACAGCACCGGCAGCGTCGCGAAGATCCGCTCGACGATCATGCGAACATAGGGGCGGGAATCCGGCGACGTCACAAGCACGAAGGGAACGCCCTTGTCCATGTGCTCGCGCACCACCTTGGTGGCCTCTTCGGAGAAATCCTCAAGCATGCGCGGATCGATGTCGAACTCGATGACATCGCCCTTCGGATCTCGCTTGAGCGCCTGATGGAAGGCGAGATCCCAGCGGTTGCCGAGCCTCAGCACATTGAGCTGGCCGTTGCGGGCAATGTCGCCGCAAAGCTGCTGGGCCATGCGAATGCGCACATGCTCGACAATCTGCTCGGTCTTGCGCACATGCGGGGCAAGTTCTGCGACCGCCTCCAGGATCAGGTGAAGGTTGCGGATCGAGACGCGTTCGGCGAGCAAGAGCTTCAGCACCGCCTGGAAGCCGGAATAGGACATGTGCGAGGTGCAGATTTCATCGGCCAGCTTGCGGTATTCCGGATCGAGCCGGTCGATCAGGATCTTCATGTCCTTGTAGGACAGCAATTGCGGCAGGTTGTTGCGGATGACCTCCGAGAGATGGGTCAGCACCACCGAGACATTGTCGATGGGCTGAAAGCCTTCGCGCTTCAAGTCCTCGGCAAAGTTCTCAGGCACGGAAAGGGCAGGCAACCCGAAGGCGGGCTCGCGGATCTCATCGCCCGGAAGCGACGGCCGGCGCGATCCGGAAAGCACCACCATCAATTCTCCGACCCTGAGATCATTGGCGGCGACCGTGGTGCCGTGAATGCGGATCTGGTAGCTCTTGTCCTTGATCGAGATATCGTCGGTGACCTTGATTTCAGGGACGACGAAGCCGAACTGGGTGGCAAATTTCTTGCGCATCTTGGCGACGCGGAACGCCAGTTCCTCATGCGACCCGAGCAGTTTGGTGGCCACCTGCTTGCCGAGAACCAGCTCGATTTCCGACGTCTTGAGGATAGACTTGACCGAATCCTTTTCCTTGTCTTTTTCCTCCTGCTCGCTGCGATGGACTTCCTGCGCCTCGCTGCGCGCCTTGCGGTCGCGCTGGCGCGGGATCAGCCAGCTGCCAAAGGCCAGGACCGAGGCCAGGAACATAAAGGGCAGAAAAGGCAGGCCAGGCATCAAGGCGAGCAGCAACAGCAAGCCCGATGCGGCGAAGAGGGCGCGCGGATAGCCTGCCAGCTGGTCGATCACAGCCTCGTCCGTGGTGCCGAGCTGGCCGCCGCGAGAGACCAGCAGACCTGCCGCCAGCGAAACGATCAAGGCCGGGATCTGGCTGACCAGTCCGTCGCCGACCGACAGTCTGACAAAGACATCCGCCGCTTCGCCGATCTCCATGTCGTGGCGGGCGTAGCCGATGATGACCCCGCCGAACATGTTGATGGCGGTGATCAGCAGGCCGGCAATGGCATCGCCGCGAACGAACTTGGAGGCGCCATCCATGGAGCCGAAGAACGAGCTTTCCATCTCAAGCTCGCGGCGCCGGTCATGGGCCTGTTTTTCATTGATCATGCCGGCCGACAGATCGGCGTCGATGGCCATCTGCTTGCCGGGAATGGAATCAAGCGTGAAGCGCGCGCCAACTTCGGCGATACGGGTCGCGCCCTTGGTGATGACGATGAAATTCACCGTGACCAGAATGAGGAAGACGATGACGCCGATGACGAAGTCCCCCGACATCACCATCTGGGAGAAACCGCCAATCACCTGTCCGGCGGCATCAGGCCCCAGGTGACCTTCGGAAAGAATGACGCGGGTGGTCGCAATGTTGAGCGACAGCCGCATCATGGTGGCGATCAGCAGGATGGTGGGAAAGGAGGAGAAATCCAGCGGCCGCTTGATCCACAGCGCCACCATCAGGATCAGAACCGAAAAGGCTATGGAGAAAGCCAGGCCAAGATCAATCAGAAAGGCGGGAATAGGCAGAAACAGGATCGAAAGGATGACGACAATGCCGAAGGCAAAGCCCATGTCCTTTCCCTGGAAACTCGTCTTCTGGATCGCCAGCGCCTGCGGATCGGCCATTTTGTGCGGAGCTCCGGATCACAGCGCCGGCATCATGCCAGCGCGATTGGTAATGCGGACCCTAGGGGGCGAAGCTTGCGCGAAGGTGGCAGGGAGACATCCGCATCCAGGAAATCGCCAGGCGGCGAACTTCAGAAACCGGTTTCGATGCGCTGGAAGACGACATTGGTGAAGGTCGAGATCTGGGCGCCGACAAAGGGGGCGGAAATCGCCACAGTGACCAGAATGGCCACGATCTTGGGCACGAATGTCAGGGTGATTTCCTGCACCTGGGTCAGCGCCTGGATGAAGGCGATGCCGACACCGACGAACATCGCCACGAACACCGCCGGTCCGGAACAGACCAGCACGGTCCAGATCATGGTCTGGACGATATCAAGGGCGTCGGCTTCGTTCATCTCAGCGGATCGTCACGCCGGCACCGACAACTACCTGGGCGCCGTTTTCAAGAACCGCCATCAGCCCGTCGGAATAGACCTTCACCTCTGCAATGGTGCCGGAGACCGTTGCGTCCGCATTGGTGATCGTGCGTCCGATGAGCGATCCCGCCTGGTTCAAGGCCGAGGATTGTATGAGCGATTCCAGGTTCTTGTTGGTGATAATAGTCTGCTCAACCTGGCTGAAGGTCGCCAGCTGGGCAATTTGCGCCGTCGCATCCATCGGTTCGGTTGGATCCTGGCTCTTCATCTGCTGCACCAGCAAGGTCAGGAAGGTGTCGTAATCGAGGCTCATCTTGCTGGTGGCCTTGTCCGCAGCTGAACTGCTGGTGGCGGCTGCAGCGGCGGTGTTGACTCCGTTTACGACCATGGTGCGAGCTCCCTGCGGATCTGTTCGATGGTGCCGGCTGGCATCGCCGACGAGGTGAGGATCTGTTCCTCGATCGGATAGAGCGCACGGATCGCCTTCAGCGCTTCAAATGCACGGCCCTGGGTGACCATGCCGTCAATGTGCTTGAGCTCGGCGAGCACTTCATCATTCTTGAAGCAGGTCAGCAGCATGACCACCGATTTGCGGAACATGCTCATGGCCTGGTCGGCGCCTTCGGGATTGATCAGCATCATCTGGACGATGAAATAGAGCTGCCTGAGCGGGGTCGTCGCCTGTTCGGGCTGAAGCACGTGGTTTTCGAGCAGGAAGGTCACGTCGTTGAGAAATTCCAGCGCCACCTTTCTGTCCACCCGAAGCACGGCTCCATTGATGAAGATGCGTTCGCCGGCCTTGAGCGAAATGCGCAGTGAACTTTTCATTTCAGCCCGTCCCTGATGATGGTTGAGATGTCGATGATGCCCTGGAAGTTGTCCGACTGTCGCAGCCTGATGCGTTCCGCTTCCTTGATGATCCAGATCCCGATCGAGATCAGATTGGCCCGGAGCTCATTCGACAGCTGATTTTCAGGTGAAGCCAGGTCCTCGACGAACCGCACCCAAAGACGGGTGGTGAAGTAGACCGCTTCAATGGCATCCCGGGATTCAAGGCCATTGCTCTTGGCTGCAGTCAGCAGGGAAATGGAATGGTTGATGGCCTCTCGTTCGCGCTCGCGCGCTTCCGCGACCCCATCCTCCTGCACATCCGCATACGAAAACTGGTACATTCAGACGCCCTTCATGTTTGTCCATTTTGCCTGGTTACCCCAGGCCACGCAGCTACAGGTAGTTCATCAGGCTCATCTGCTGGATCCGGGCGGTGAGCGTATAAGACATTTCCACCTGGTCCAGCAATGTCTGCATCCGCGTGGAAGCCTCGTACGCATCGACGCCTTCGATAGCGCCCAGATGCAGCGTTATGATCTTGATCTGTGACTCCAGAGCAACGTCTGCTTTGGTGACACGATTTTCAGCCACGCCGAGATTGGAGCGCTGGTTGTCGATTCCGGTGACTGCCTTCCCCGCATACTCGATGGCCTTGGCATTGAGGGCGATGCGAACTTCGCTGCTGATCGCAGAATCCAGGAGCTCGATGCCAATGACCGCGGCAAGCGCGAAGTTGCGCATGCCCTCCGCATTCGCATTGACGCTGGTCTCCACCACCTCATTGCTCAGAATGCGGCTCGAAATATTGGTGTCGGACGCACTGGACCAGTCCATATTCCAGTCGCCGCCCGAGAATGCAGGCTCGAGCACGTTGGTCAGGAAATCGTCCATCTGCGCGACGGTAATCCCGGCGGCGAGCGGATCATCCTGGCTGAACAGGAAGTGGCCAGCAAAGAGGGCGTCAAACGCAGCCTTTGGCGTCGAGCCGGCTTCAAAATAGTCCTCAACCGGCTTGGTGTTGGTGTTGATGCCGGAGAAAAGATACTCGCCGTTGGACGACGTGTTGGCCGCCACCGTAAAGGAGCCGAGTGAGTACTCGACATCGCGGCGGGCAATCAGAAGATTGTTGGCGTCATCGGAGCCATTGACCGTGATGAAGGCTTCCAGCATCTGCTGCGCGCTGTCGGCCATCAGACCGAGCGCGGACTGGGAAGCGGAAAGCCGCTGGGTCACAAGCGCGTTCGAATCCTGAATTGTCTTCAGGCGCGAGACATCCTGGTTGAGTGAAACGCTGTTGGACGTTTTTGCGCCGAGCGCCAGCCCGATATCGGCAAAACGGCCGGTGACGATTTCCTTCTGAAGCGTCTGCACTTCGTTCTGTCCGCGGGAAATCGTCAACCGCATCGAGTTCTGCATTGCCAGATTGGATATGAAACTTACCTTCATGACCTTACCCCGCCGCCGCCATGAGCGCCTTCAGCATTTCATCGACCACCGAAATCAGCCGGGCCGAAGCCTTGTAGGACTGCTCCAGCTGAAGCAGCATCGACAGCTCTTCATCGAGCGAGACGCCGGTTTCGTTCGACAGCGCTTCGGCCGACCTGTAGCGGGTTGCTTCGCGTGTTTCGGCAGCGGTATCGGCTTCGCTGCGATTGAGCTCAAGCCAACCCACCGAGTCGGCGGCAAAATCAAGGACACCGACCGAAGTGGAAAGGGCAGCGTCCGGGTCAAACGCCATCGGAGAATCGAGCGCCAGTACATAACTATCCAGCAGAGACGAAAATCCTGCGTTTCCTGCCGGATTGGAACTGTAGGCAGCGCCGTTGATACCGCCGTCGCGCAGCAATTGCGGATTGCCGCCGAGAGATTGAACCAGCGCCGGATTGACGGTGATCGTCGCCGCTATTCCGGCGACAATCGTCGCGCCCGAGGGAACGGCGCCGCCGCTCCATGTGAACAGGCCGGGCGCATCAGGCAGTGCCGCCGCAGACTGATCCTTCTCTGCGAAAGTGACAATCAGGGCCCGCGCAACCTCGTCGAGCTGATCCTGGATGGTCGGCGCGTAGACGTCGCGGATCTGCAGAAGCGCCTGCAACGAACCACGGGCTGTCGTGGTAGCACCTTCGCCCGGGGCCAAAGCCACGCCATCGACATAGATCGCTTTGCCCTCAACGCCCGCAGCAAACCCGGACGAGGCTTCAAACGTGACCGGCCTCGCCACGGTCTCAAACAAGGTAATGCCATCGGATGTGTAGATGGACATGTCATTGCCGGTGCGGCTGACGGTGGTCACTCCGATGATTTCGGAAATCTTCTTGATCAGGGAATCCCGCTCGTCGAGTTCAGCGCTGACGTCCTTGCCGGTCTGTGTGCCGCTATAGACCGCCTTGTTGTTGGTCTCGAATGCCGACAGCAATTCGTTCAGCGTGTGAACCTGGCGCGATATTTCCTGGTCGGTCTGGAACCTGACGTCCTGGACGGCCGCGGAGGCATCGCGCAAACCGATCGCCACCGTGTTGGCGTCGGCGATGGCGGTCTGTGCAAGTGTGCTTTCACCAGGTTTTGCGGCATAGCTCGACAGCGTATCCCGCATGTTGGCGATCAGCGTCGCAGGCGCGCTTTCATAGTCGTTGCCGCCGTAGATATCCTTCAGATTGGTGAGCCCGGCAAGCAGGGTCTCCTGACCGCTTGCCGTCGATGTGCTGCTGATGGATTTCCGGAACAGGACCTCGTCCTGAGCACGCTGGATGGAGACCACCTGCGCGCCGTTCAGAGAAGTGGCAAGCGCCGCATTGCGCCGCGAATAGTCCGCATTGGAGGCATTGGAAATATTGCGCGACAATATACTCGTCTGTGTCGCATAGTTCGACAAAGAAGTTTGCGCGGAATTAATCGCGGATGAAAGAGACATGAATTAACCTTTCCTTTGCCCCAACCTCGACCTATCGTTTGAGGTTGACGAGCACGTCCATCAAATCGGAGCCTGTCTGAAATACCTTGGAGTTGGCAGTGTAGCTGCGCTGCGATGCAATCATGTCAGTCAGTTCCTGGGCCATATCGACATTGGAGCTTTCCAGTGCGCTGGAGACGATCTTGCCGAAGCCGCTAGAACCGGCGAAGCCTGTGGTGATGACACCGGAGTCAACGCCTTGCTGGTAGACATTGCCAGCCAGCGGCCGAAGCTTGTCCGGGCTCGATACACTTGCCAGCGCGATACGGTAGAGCGGCTTGAGTTCGCCGTTTTCCTGCTTGGCGTAGATTGTACCGTCCTCGGAAATCACCACATCGGTGACTGCGCTAGGTGCGTTGCCGTTGACGTCGCCTTTCTGGACCGTGAAGGCGTAATCAAGCTGGGTCATCTCCGACAGATCGACAGTCAGAGCGGCGCCGCCGGGCACGGTCAGTGCAATGTCGGTCGGACTGGCCGCCGCCAGCAACCCTTTGTTCAAGGGGTCGAAGGTCAGTGTTTCGGTCTGCAAAAGCGCCCCAGCGGCGTAAGGAAATGAGGTGCCCGGCGTGGCGCCGGCACGGTCATAGACCGTGACTTCCCATGTATTGGCGCCCGACTTGGTATAGTAGAAATCAAGCAGGACCTCGCCGCCAAGATTGTCATAGGCCACCAGCGAGCTCTTGTGGCTGTATTCCGCGGTTGCTGAGTTGGTAGAAGGCAGGTCAGCGGCTGCGACAATATCTTTGCCAGCGTCCAGGTTGGCCGAAAAGATACCCAAGGTGGACGCATTTGCCGCGAGGCTGCCCGACGAAATGTTGACAGGCACGAGGCCATCGAAGCCGTTGACCACGGGAGCCGGAACGCCGCTTTCATAATCATATCCGAGCAGGGTGTAGCCGGCGGCGTTGACCAGGTTGCCATCGCCATCGGGAACAAAGGATCCCGCGCGGGTCAGGAAGGGAACGCCGTTGCTGTCCTGGACGATGAAGAAGCCGTCGCCGTCAATCGCCAGGTCCGTGGTCGATGTCGTGAATGCAAGGGTGCCCGGTTGGGAGATGGCGTAGCGCACGTCGGTCTGAACCGCGCCAGAATTGTAGGAGCTGTTGGTGCCCGGCAAAACCAGCGACGAGAACTCGACCGAAGCCTTCTTGTAGCCGGTCGTGTTGGCGTTGGCGATGTTGTCGGCAACCGTGCTCAACCTGTTCGCCTGAGCGTTCATTCCGGATGCCCCGGTGCTCATCATTCCATAAAGGCTCATCGCTTCATCCCTCGTTTAGTACGCTACTCCAGCCTAGCTGGCGGGCCTTGCCTGAACCTGTTTCCGTCGCATCCGGAAACCTGACAGGCTGCATTCATTCAGCCGGTCAGGCCAGGTTCAGTTCCAGTCGATCAGGTAGCCAAGGAACCTCTTGGAATCGATCGGATCGAAACCGAGACGCTTGCGCAGTTTCTTGCGCAGTTTGGAGATGTGGCTTTCGACTACATTCTCTTCGACGTCCTCATCGAAGATCCCGTAGATGGCATTGAAAATCTGCTGCTTTGTCACCCTGCGGCCGCGGTTGGCGACCAGGTATTCAAGGATCCGCCGCTCGCGCCTTGGAAGGGCGAAAGTCTGGTTTTCGATTTCCGGATCCCGTCCGTCTGAAAAGATACGGATCGGGCCGATGTCGATGTGGTTGGTCAACGTCTTGAGACGCCGCCGGATGGCCGCCGCCCGGGCAAGGATCTCGCGCGGATGAACCGGCTTGCGCACGACATCGTCAACACCGCTGTCGAAGAAGGCCAAGGTCGATTCAAGCGAGGGTGTATCGCTGACCGCGATCACTGGGGCCTGCGAGCGATCACGGATCGCCCTGGGCAAATCCAGGGTCTGTGCCCCCTGACCGATCAGGAAGGCCTCAACGGCCTCCAGATCTGCATCCGCAGCCGTGTGAACCCATTCGCCGAATTCTATGGAATCAAAACTGGCTGAAGGAACACCTTCCCTTCCAAAAAGGGATGTGTATCCGTCTTTAACCAATTGTCTGTCATCAACCACTACGATCATTCGTCCGCCTCCGAATCAGTGTGGTGCCTCGTGGAGCCTAGACGTACGAAGACGCTGATTCAGGGTAAACTATCAAATGCGGAGGGTATGATTTAAGAGTTGATTAACCACGTTTCCAACTGATTTGACTAGATGTTGTGGACAAGCTGTGGGAAACGTCTATTTTTTGGTGGAAAAGTTAACAAGAGGTTAATTTTTTGCTTGCTCCATTAACCTTTGCCGCAATGCTGCCAAAATCGTTCAACGCATCATCGAGATTGCTTTTTCTTCTCCAGGTTGTATTATCCGCAGAAAGTTTTGGCCTGCGGCGTCCAGGCTCCGTAGCCGGTGGCGACGAGGTTTGCGATCACCCGGCAGACATAGCGTTTTTGTGCAGGATTGTTGTTCGGGCCCGCGTGATAGCGGGCAACCGCCATCGTCCAGGTCTCGTGCCGGGCATGAAGCCGGGCCAGAAACCGCGCGGCATATGCGACATTGGCCTGCGGATCGAGCATCGCGTTGACCGACCTGAATTCAGCGCCGTGATAATGGTGATTGATCTGCATGCAGCCAAGATCAATCAGGCTTTTCCCTTCAGCCCGGGCGTGCTCGAATTCCTGGATCGCATCGGCCCGGCTTTTCGCATAGACGGTTCGTCCTTCGATGTTGAGCGCATAGGGATAGAGCGAGCCCTTCCGGCCGGTCTCGGTCAGACCCACCGAATAGAGAATGCCGGGAGGCACGCCATAGGCGCGCGCCGCGGTCAGGATCTCTGCTTCACATACGCCGGTCGTAGCCGCCGCGGGGCGGGCTGTCACAGTCTCAAAGATAAACCCCGTCAGAACGGCCAGAGCCAGACCCAGGATGCTGACTTTGTTCACGGCCCTGTCCCCCATGCTGATTTGCTCCCTGCTGACCGGCGCTGCGGCCGTCATTTCCACGCTCAGACGATTGCGCGTCACCGGAGCCGGAGCCCTGGAAGCCGCCCTGGAAACCCTGCTGCTGCGCGCCATTGCCCGAGCGGTCGCCCGAAGGCACATGCTGGACGGTGATTTGCTCCACCGCGTAGCCCTGGGCCCGCATGGCCTTGACGATGGCTTGGTTGTCATCGCTGAGCTGGCGATAGGCTTCGGCCGTCTCGACCTTGATCGACACGGACAGCTCCTCACCCGTGAGTTTCAGAACAGCGGTGACGCTGCCGAGCGACACGGGATTGAGTTGAATCTTGAGCGTATGCAGCATCTGTCCCGATTGCGGCTGGGCCGCCGCCGTGGCCTGAGCAGGCGCTGTGCGCTGTGCGGCGAGCGCGGCATCACCGGCCTCGATCAGAGAGCGGGTGACCATCTGGGCGTTGCCCGACAGGGCCTGCGTGGGCATGAAGCGGCGCGATTCAATGACTTCGACAGCGCCGGCCTTGGCACTCACCGGCTCTTCAGCCGTACGGGCAACGGTGGCGCTCTTTCGCCCGGACCCGGTAAAGCCTTCGCCAGCAGCCGCATTCTTCGAATCTGAGCGCGTGAACTGCTCGTCCACCATCCCCAGTGACCTTACAATCTCCTTATCTTCGCTCGAAACCTTGCCATGGCTTGCGGCTGAAACAGAAGGCTGCGGCTTTCCAGACGCCTGTGGCGCTTGCGCTCCCTGTCCCGCGCGGCCGGTTCCGCCATTCTGTGCCGCGGCCACGGGCGCCGAGGCGGGCGCGACCTGACCGGCCACAGCCGGCGCGACAGCGGCCTGGGCTGCGCTGGCGGCAGGCTGGGCGGCGGTCCGGTCGCGTTCCGGCATGGTGCGCTCGTCCGCACCCGATGAAGCAGGCGTCTTGAGCGATACCGGTTCCATCTGAGCGCCGGCATCTGCCGACACTCCTGTCTCCGCGGCGTCCGCTTTACCTACGGAAATGGTTTCCGCGGGCTGTTGAACGGCTCCCGAATGGCCCAAAGCCGAGTCGTCCGCAGTGGCTTCAGGCACAAGTGCTTCATCCTCCGCTGGCCCCGGAAGGTCAGTTGACTGTCCTTCGCCTGAAGGCGATCCGGTATCATCGGAGAAGGTTGACTGTCCTTCGCCTGAAGGCAGTCCGGTATCATCGGAGAAGCTTGCGCTGGACATCAGGCCTTCCAGCAAAGAAAGCATGTCGTCTGATTGTTTTCTGGCGGCTGATGTCGGCGTTTCAGGGCCATCAGCCTCGGTGCCTGCGCCGCGGTCTGATGCGGGATCGGGGTCGGCCTTCCGGTCAATCTGATCGCGCGCCGCATCAGTGCTGCGCTTCTGCCCTGAAAGAACCGAAGAGAACGCATCATCTGCGCGAGCGCCGCCCGCGTCCGCACCGAGAGCGTCGCCGCCCATTTTCGCGGCTGAACGAACAGGCACCTGCCGCTGCAAAACAATATCCAAGGTACTCAAGACCCACTATCCTCTTCGACCCCCTCAAGCAGCTTGTCTATGCGCTCGAGTGTTTGTTTTCGATCCGAGACAAATCCCTGAAAGACTTCATCCGCAGCAGCTGTTTCCTCATCGATCTCGGACGCACCAGCCATTGTGTCCGAATTCCTGGCGCTCACATTCTCACCCTTGGCGGACGGACGACTGCCGGTCCCGTCTCCCACGCCTGAAGTGTTCACATTGGGCGAGAATGCTTGCGTGAGGCTGTTCGGGTCCGGTTTACGCAGCACTTCCGTGGCGATGATCTGGGCCGCCGCCCGCAATGCCCGGTCGCGCCCCGATAACTGGAGCTCCGGGACCGCATTGAGCCCCGCCAGGACGCCGTCGACGCCATCGGTCGGGATGCTGGCCATGCCCGAATAAAGATCCGCAAGCGCCTGCGGCGCCTTGTCGGCGGGACCCGCCAACTCTTCCGCCTTGCCGGAGGCAAACACAGCCAGATCCCGCAGGCCTGAAATGACAGCCTTTCGGGCAATACGCAGATAGACCTCGCGCTTGCGCGGACGATCCATGAAGGACAGGATTTCGCTCAGCCGATCGTCGCCAACCTTGCCGTAGTTGAGCACCACCAGGTCAACCAGGAGATCGGCATACTGACCGGCATAAGGCGAATTGATGAAACGCCGGGCATAGAGCTGGGCATAGTGCAGGGCCTCATCGACGAGGTTCTTGCGTGCCGCGACAAACAGCGACCGTCGCAAGGCGGCCTCTTCGACCAGCGTTCCAGGCGCGGTCAGCCGTGCCCAATCGAACAGTTCCAGTGCATCCGCGGGTTCGTTCGTGGCCGCCAGTACATTTGCGGCCACCAGCGTAAGGTAAGGGCCGATTTCACTGTCCTTGTAGATTTCCACCACTTCGGCAAGCGAGGTCTTGGTTTTTGCGGCGCGGCCATTGAGGTAGGCACGGAGCACCGTGATAACCTCGTTGTCGAAGTTTCCGAACTTGTCCTTGACCGCCAGAAGATCCAGCGTCTCGGGATTGCCTCCGCTCATGGCGTAGATCAGCGCCGCATCAACATTGCGGGGATCGTCGAAAACCTGCTGATCGGCGCTGCGCAAGCGGCTTTCGATGACCCCGACCAGGAAACGCTGCATCTCCATTGCCGAGTGGTCGCCATTGACCACGGCGTCCTGGACGAATTGAAGCGATCGCACCAGCTTGTAGGGTTCGAGAGCCTCCATATCACCGGCCATGGCGAACTCGGCCAGGTCACCACCAGTGCGGGGAGACAGGACTTGGGCTTCATCGGCCTCGCCGTCGCTTCCGGCCGATGTTTCCCCGGCATTGCCATCCGAAACGGATTGACCGTCCGCACCGGAAGCTGAGAGCGTGGCGGAGCCAGGCGCCGCCGGCTGTTCCTGAGCCGAGGCCCCGAACGCAAATACCGCCGCGAGAACGGCGCAACTCAAAAGCCCTGGGCGAAGCGTGCGCGGCACGATCAGCTCCCTTCGGCCTCGACGAGGATTTCAATGCGGCGGTTGACCTCGGACAGAGGATTTTCCGGATCCTTGAGCCGCTTGTCGGCAAAGCCGGACACCTGGACAATCCGCTCCTCCGGAACCCCGCCGCGAACCAGCATGAACAGGGCGGAATGGGCGCGCGCCATCGACAGGCGCCAGTTGTCATCATTGCCTGACGCAAATGGCCGCGCATCGGTGTGTCCCCGGATGGCGATCGCGCCCTGACGCTCGGACAGCAGTTGTCCGATTTTCTCCATGGCGACGACGAGGTCGCGACCCGGCACAGCCGACCCCACCTGGAACATCCCAAAATCCAGCTGGTCGGTGATCGACACCAGCAGACCGCCCTCCGTTGGCGTCACGGTTATGCCTTCGGCCAGCTTGCCGATCGCGCCGCCCAAAGCCTTGGCGATCTCGTCCTTGAGAACTTCGGCCTCGGCCTCCGCGCGTTCACGTTTTTCTGCGATCTGTTCGTCGGTCTTCGCGCCGGCGCCATCTTCACCCGCGACCTCCGCGCTCTGGTTGCCCATCGGCGCGGTTTGTTGCGCATCTTCGTTCAGCCGCTGTTCACCGGCTTCATTCACAGAGTCAGGAGCTTCGATAAACCCATCGGCCTTGACCATGGCCTGGCTTTCTTCCAGCGATTTGCGCTCCTGCTCGATTTGCTGGGTCCAGAAGTCCGGATCGAACGGATCGCGGTAGGCTTCCCCGCCCGATGCGCCGGTGGCGGGGCCTGATTGCTGGGCACCGCCATCACCCTTGGCCGAAATATTCGTCTGGGTACCGGTTTCCTGGGCAATTTCGGCGAGGACGGAATAGGGATTTTCAAAATAGTCGGCTTCCGAATAATCCGCTTTTTCCCCAGCCGTGGTGTTTTCCTTCTCGCCTGCCTCCCCGGCCTGGCCGCTGGTGGTTTCCTGGCCCTCGGTCTCGGATTTGGGGGCAGTGGCTTCGCCGTCGGCGCTGTTGCCGACCTCCTTGATGCCACGATCCGTCGGCTTGTCGTCCATCAACTTGATCGGGTTGAAATAGCTCGCAACCGATGCCTTGGTTTCCTCGTTGGCGGCATTGACGAGCCACATCACCAGAAAAAATGCCATCATCGCTGTCATGAAGTCGGCGTAGGCGATCTTCCAGACGCCGCCGTGATGGCCCTCCTCGCCGCCGCGGCGGCGTTTGACAATGATGATCTCGTTCTTACCCTGATGGGTGGAGGAAGCATCGCTCATGAAAGGCTCTCCGCGAGGGCGGAAGCCCATGCTGAAATCCGCGTGGCGAACCGGGTCCGGTCCACTTCCACCTCGATGTCAAAGCCGCCGTTCTCTCGGATAACGAGCTTGTCGGCGGCGGGACCGATGGCTTCGCGCAAGGCAGTCATGAGTGATTTCGGTCCGGACACGCTGACCCGGCCTGCATTTTCGAGTTCCAGAATATCGCGAATTTCCGCGGCAAGAGCGGCGATGATGCGGGCCCGAACCGCTTCATCAATCAACGGCGCCAGCACCGCCTCGACGTCAGCAGAGATCTGACCAGCGATCTCGTCGCTTCTGGCAGCGATTGCGGCGGGAATGATTTGAGCGGCGTGAACTTCGAGCTCCGCGCGCAAGGCCTCGAGCTCGGCGGCGTGGCGGCTCGCGTCAGCCTGGCGTTCGCTGTCATGCCGCAGGGCAAGTTCCGCCCGGGCCATGGCTTCGCCTTCCGCGCGGGCTTCGGCCCGAATGGCTTCGATGTCGAATTCGGGTTCGCAGGATGGATTGGAGGATCGATCGTCATGCCGTGTGGCCTGAAAGGCGTTGATGCGGGACAATTCGAAGTCCGGCAGAAACCGAGCAAGGCTGGCCGTCATGATCGTCTCCGACTGGTGGCGATAGCTGGCAATGGCCGGTTCAATGTCTTTCCCTTCGTTTGGCCAAGGCAGGTCCTTGGTCTGGCCCAGCCGGGAACGGCAAGATCCGAACTCCCGGTCAGCGGCCTCAAATACCTAGAGCGCAAAACTTGCGTGAGCATGAACGCCGGCTTGAGCGCCGACCATTGGCGCCCAAATAGCCGCTGGACCGCACCAAGGGCAATTTTGGCGCGGTCCAGCTGATCCACCATGACCGATGACCGGCGGCACGGCAGAATTTGATCACTCGACCAGTCCGTCGGAGGGACGGCTCCGGCTTACTGCTGGAAGAGCGAGAGAATGTTTTGCGAGTTGGTATTGGCGATGGAGAGTGACTGGATGCCCAACTGCTGTTGAGTCTGCAGCGCCTTCAATCTGGTCGATTCCTCGTTCATATCCGCATCAACCAGCCGGCCGACGCCTTTGTTGATGGAATCCATCAGATTGGCGACGAAGTCTTCCTGCATCGACACGCGCTTGTTGATTGCACCCAGATTGGATGCCGCATCGGTCATCTCACTGAGCATCTTGTCAACCACCCGGATCATGTCGTCGACTTCGGCATCCGTTGTGGTGGCCGACAACGCGATCGCTGTGCCGCTTGCCGGGGTGCCCGTAGTCGAGCCGGTGTCAATCAGGAAATAGTTGCGGGCAGTCGTGGTCGTCGCATCCGGATCCAGCGCATTGGCGTCGATGTCCTTGGTCAGGATGCCAAGGCTTTCGTTTCCAGCGCCGATCATCGTCAAACTGGTGACGTTGATATCGAGTGTTGTGATCGTCACCAGACCGTTGACGTCGCGGTTGAAGCCGCCGACGACCGATTTTGTGCCCGCTGCCGCTACGGAGCCACTATTGAGCCAGTTCTCGCCGGAGAACGATGCTGATTCGGAAATCGACTGCAGCTGATTCTTGAGCTCGGTGAGTTCCTTGTCGATCTTGGTCTTGTCGACGCCCGGCTCGCGGGCCGCAACCAGCTTTGCCTTGATCTCGGAAATCACGTCGATCGAGCTGTCCATCGCGGTGTAGGCGATATCAACCTTGGCAGCCCCGAGGCCGAGAGCGTCCTTGACGGTGGAAAGCGCCTTATTGTCGGATCGCATGGTCGTTGCGATCGACCAGTAGGCCGCGTTGTCGCCGGCGTTTTCAACGCGGAAGCCCGAAGACACCCGCCCTTGTGTCGTCTCCATGTCGGAGTTGATCGACCTGAGGGTTTGCAGTGCCGCCATTGCGGCTGTGTTCGTCATAATGCTGGTCATAAGAAATGCCCCATAAATTGCCCAGGGACATACCGGCCGCTATTTCCGGTTACGGTGATCTTGCATCATGCAGCCCGGAGCATTTCATTGCCCATGCGTTCCGGTTCACCGTTGGTAACTAACGGGTAAACGTTTATGGTTAATCAACAGTTAATTCAAGCCCTTGTTAACAGTTAGAATTGCCACAGGCGTGAAAAACGACGAACGCCAAAAGGCCGCATCGTTTCCGATGCGGCCTTTTGGCGTCTGGAAAACCCGAAGCCGCTCCAGGCGGCTCCGGCCGGCTCGTCCTTAACGGAAGAGCGACAGGATGTTTTCCGAATTCGAGTTAGCGATCGAGAGTGACTGGATGCCCAGCTGCTGCTGGGTCTGCAGCGCCTTCAACCGGGTCGACTCCTCGTTCATGTCCGCATCCACCAGACGGCCCACACCGCTGTCGATGGAGTCCATCAGGTTGGACACGAAGTCGTCCTGCATCTCGATGCGCTTGTTGACGGCGCCGAGGTTGGAAGCGGCGTCGGTCATCTGGGTGAGGATCGAGTCGACCACCCGGATCATGTCGTCAACCTGAGCGTCGGTCGTCGCACCGGTCAGCGCGATCGCGGTGCCTGAACCAGCAGTCGTGGCGGTGCCATCGCTGTCGATCAGGTAGTAGTTG
>Ga0180016_100036_pt1 | contig 70419 bp, 58 predicted proteins | sample KR46_M_MetaG_FD_129673 | JGI IMG/M metagenome (GOLD analysis project Ga0180016, IMG submission 129673) | Groundwater microbial communities from the Olkiluoto Island deep subsurface site, Finland - KR46_M_MetaG | ecosystem: Environmental > Aquatic > Deep subsurface > Groundwater | place: Finland... | reverse complement strand
GCCGGCTGGCTGTGCCGGTGATGGGTACAAACCGTACATTGATAATGTGAGAGCTTTTTTCATAAACGGCCCCGTGAATACTGCTCCGTTGCTAATTGCCACCCAACCCTCATGAAATATGCGGGCTGGCTCAACCCCTCCCCGCTACAACCGCTCGATGTCTTGTTTGCCGAACAGCCCATAGGGCTTGATGAACAGGATCAACACCAGCACCACGAAGGGGGCCAGGTCCTTCACCCCGCCGCCCACGTAGGGGTCCAGGTAGCCGCCGGCGATGTTTTCCACCAGGCCCACGATGAAGCCGCCCACCACCGCTCCGGCGATGGAGTCCAGGCCCCCCAGGATCACCACCGGGAAGATCTTCAGCCCGATGCTGCCCAGGGTGGGCTGGATGCCCCCGATGTTGCCGATGATCACCCCGCCCAGGGCCGCGGCGATGGCCCCCATGGACCAGGCCACGGTGAACATGCTGCGCACGTTGATGCCCATGGAAAAGGCGGCCATCTGGTCCCCGGCGGTGGCCCGCATGGCCACCCCCACCTTGGCGTACTTGAACAGCAGGGCGAAGACGATCACCGCGAGCATGGCCACCACGAAGCCCCAGAACAGATTGGAGCGCACGATGATGTCGCCGATGATCACCGGCGCCCGGGGGAACAGGGCGGGGAAGCTCTTGAAGTCGGTGGACCAGATCATCTCGGCCAGGCCCATGAGGATGGAGCTGAGGCCGATGGTCACCATCACGATGCTGATGGTGGGCTGGCCCAGCATGTGCCGGAGTATGGCCCGCTCCACGAAAAGCCCCAGCAGGGCCGAGCAGAACATGACCAGCAAAAAGGATGGGATGGGGGGCAGCCCGGCCATCACCATGAAGGTGTAGAAGAAGTAGGCCCCGATCATCATGAACTCGCCGGTGGCGAAGTTGATGATGCTGGTGGCCTTGTAGATCAGCACAAAGCCCAGGGCGATGAGGGCGTAGACCCCGCCCACCGCTATGCCGCTGACGATCAGTTGCAGCAGGATATCCATCCGCGCCCTAGCCCTTCTTCTCGCCCAGGTAGGCCTTGATCACCTCGGGGTGGTGCTGCACCTCGTCCGGGGTGCCCTCGGCTATCTTCTGGCCGAAGTTGACCACCATCACCCGGTCGCTGATGTCCATGATCACGTTCATGTCGTGCTCGATGAGCACTATGGTGATGTCCCGCTCCTCCTTGATGTCCAAGACGAAGCGAGCCATGTCCTCGGTCTCCTCGGCGTTCATGCCCGCCACCGGCTCGTCCATCAACAGCACCTTGGGCTCCATGGCCAGGGCCCGGGCCAACTCCACCCGCTTTTGCAGGCCATAGGCCAACGAACCCACCGCCTGCTTGCGGATGGGCTCTATCTCCAGGAAGTCGATGACCTCATGCTCCACCCGCTCCCGCAGGGCCATTTCCTCGCGGTGGGCCGGGCCCCAATACATCAGGGCCGAGGCCAAGCCGGTCTTGAGATGGGCGTGGGCCCCCAGCTTGATGTTGTCCAACACGGTCATGCCCCTGAACAGGGCGATGTTCTGGAAGGTGCGGGCCAGCCCCCGGGCCGCCCGGCGGTCGGGGGTGGTGCGGGTGATGTCCTCGCCCCCGAAGAGGATGCGCCCGGCCGAGGGCCGGTAAAACCCGCCGATGCAGTTGAGGATGGAGGTCTTGCCCGCCCCGTTGGGCCCGATGATGGCGTAGATCTCGCCGGGGTTGACCTGGAAGCTCACCTCCGAAAGCACCTTCAGGCCTCCGAAGGCCAAAGAGATTCCCTCCACACTGAGAATGGGCTGGGTCGCCATGCGCCTCCCGCGGGCTATGTAGGGTGAGGGGCTGCCCCCGCCACACGGGCGGAGTGCCGGGCCGGGACGTTACTTGCTCACGCCCCGGGCCATTATTTCTATGGCCAACTCCAAGGTGTCCTGGAGATAGTCCTTTTCAGGCGCGAAGCCGTGCTTGCTTTCCTCCCAAAGCACCAGGCCGCTGAACACCGCCCAGACCAAGTCGGCCAGGGCCACGGGAGGGTAAGGCCTGAACAGCCCTTGCTCGATGCCCTGCTGGAAGATGCCGGCCATGAGTCGAAGCCCCCGGGCGGCCATGGAATTGACCTGCTCCTTCAGTTCGGGCGACAGGTCCATCAGCTCTTGGCTGGCTTGCATGTGCAGAACGTTGGTCAGGATGAGGGGATCGAAGGTGTAGACGTCGTGCATGGCTTGGGCCAGGTGGCGCACCTTTTCAGGCGGCTCCAGGCCTTTCTGGCCGGCCACCTGCTCCACCCGGTGGCAGAGGAAGGCCAGCATCTTTATGTTCAGCGAGGCGAACAGCTCGCTTTTGTTATTGAAATACAGGTATAAGGTGGCGGGGCTGAGTTCGGCCCGGGCGGCTATCTCCTCCATGGTGGCGCCCTGGTAACCCTTGCGGGAGAAAATTTCCTTGGCCGCGTCCAGGATTGTCTCCCGGCGCTGCTCCTTCTCCCGTGCCCGGCGCTCCACTACACCCATGATCGTATGCCACAGCCTCCCGGCAAGGGGTTCACTGAATGCAATTCACGGTGTGAATGATATTTATAGTTGATCGCCTCGCGTAATGTCAACCGCCCTACTAGGCATACGCCTCTTTTCACAATGCGGGAAGGCCGCTTTGATTAGGGGGCGGGGTTGCCTGGCCTAGAGGTGCGGATGGCCGCGCGCAAGTAACGCTCAGGCAATGCGCCGCAGGGAGGGCGTGACGCTGGCGGGTGGGTTTTAAATTCCACCTTTCCCGCCAACTTAAATATTTAGAGGCTCTGCGCGGTTGCCCGGCAGAGCCTCTTTTTTTGTCGCCGCGTCAAACGCCTAGATCGCCACGACCCCCAGGGCGCTGCACTCCGCCGCCTGGGCCGCGCCCAGCCCGCTGCGCATTTTAAAGATGCTCTCCGCCAGGGGCACCATGGAGCCGAACTCCTGGTTGAGGCTCTGGGCCCCGTCGCACAGGGCGTTTTCCGGCTTGTAATGGACCTCCACCATCAGGCCGTCCGCCCCGGCGGCCAGCCCGGCCATGCCCAGGTCCACCACCAGCTCCCGCACTCCGGTGCCGTGGCTGGGGTCCACGATCACCGGCAGGTGGTAGTGATGCTTGAGGTAGGAGACGTTGTTCAGGTTGAGCACGTTGCGGTGCACCTTGTCCGCGGTCTTGTCGCCCCGCTCGCAGAGGATCACCTTCTGGTTGCCCTCGTAGAGCCTTAGCGCCGCGCCCAGCAGCTCGCTGATGGACACGTGGTCGCCGCGCTTGAGCATGATCGGCTTGGGATCGGGCACCTGACTCAGGGCGTCCAGGAAGGTGTAGTTCAGGCAGTTGCGCGCCCCCACCTGCCAGATGTCGATGTCGTAGTCCACGAACAGGGGGATGTCGCGGGCGTCCATGATCTCCGAGACCACCGGCAGGCCCACGGCGTCGCGCACCTCGGCCAGGAGCTTGAGACCATCCTCGCCCAGGCCCTGGAAGCTGCGGTGGATGGTGCGGGGCTTGAACGCGCCGCCGCGCAGGATGTTGGCCCCGGCCCCGGCCACCAGCTCGGCGGTCCTGAACAACTGCTCCCGGCTCTCGATGGCGCAGGGCCCGGCGATGATGCTCAGGTCCCGGCCCACGCAATGGCCGTTTCTCAGCTCAACCAAGGTGCCGTCCGGGTGGAACTGGCGCGACAGCTCCTTGTAGGGGTCGGAAATGCGGTGCACCGTGAGCACGTAGTCCAGGGACTGATACTTGTCCAGGTCCAGCTTGCTGGCGTCGCCCTTGATGCCCACCAGGGTGTAGGTGTCCCCGGAGAAGATGTCCAGCCGATCACGGGGCACCCCGTCCTTGGCCAGATGGGACACGATCTTTTCCAAGCCGCTTTTACCCGCGCTCGCCTTCAGTTGAATGATCATTTTCCGTTTCCTTTTTTCTGGGCCGCCTGGGGCCTGGCCGTTGCAGGCCAAATAAAAAAGCCCACCGTCCGAAGACGGTGGGCTTTGGTGCTTTGAGGGAGTTTAGATTCTAGGCCTTACGCACTCCTGGCAAGCTCACCGTCTCGGTGGCGGGGGCGTAATAATAGTAATAAGCGATGCTGCGGGGGCGCACGCCAGCCATGGCGTCCTGGCTCTTAAATTGTCCCCGCTGGTGGTTCATGGTTCATCCGCTAGGTTATGGCCTTGTATACAAATTCTTTATAACCCCAAAAGCCGCCGCTTGCAAGCCCTGGTTTGCCCCAGGGACCCGCGCCGGGGTGCGGGGCTGGTTGTCCCTTAGCCGGAGCAGGTGGTTTTTAATTCCGCCCTATACACCGGTTCGATTTTTTTGGTGAGTCGACTCCATTGGCTGAACCCCTGCTATTGGGGGCCGAGCGGCGAATAGAAAGCCTCGGCCCCGCCGCGCGGGAGCGGTGGAGAAATCGGGGTCCGACGGCAAAAAAGTCCTTTGGGGGAGCTTGGAGAGCTAAAATATTAAGTAGGTGTACTACCAGCTCACAAGTCTGGAGGTGTCCCATGTTTGAAACCCGAAAGGAATTCCTGCTGGAGATCAAAAGCCGCACGGGCCTGAAGTCGCTGGAGGAGGCCGACCGCTTGGCCCAGACCGTCATCAGCCTCATCAAGTCGCGCATAGGACCGGAGCTTTCCGAGGAGGTCGCGCGGAAAATCTCCCAGGATCTGGCCATGGGTTGGCGCTCTATCGCCCTTCCTCAGGAAGCCATGGAAATGCAGGAGATGATGTTCGAACTGGAAGAGGGCGACGTCAAGCCTCCCCAGGGCGAGCAGTATCCTCCTGAGTACGGCTAAAACAGCACGAGTTTGTAAAGCGCTTTCCTTGCTCGACCCAGCCGGCAACCTAAAACCGCCTTCCGGGTCCCCAGTTGAATGGGCTCCCGTAGGCAAGGAGCCGGGCAGGTTTTTTGTGGCCTGACCGAGGAAGGTTGGGCTGAACCCCGCCATCTCATCACTTTTTTCCTTGTCAGCCTCCATCTATCTGATCTTCACCGCGGGCATCCCCATCCCACATCAAGCGCGAAACCGGTGTAGACTTTTCTTAGGCCGGGCGCACGGGCGACCCGGCCGCGGTACGACAACCCAGGGACGCCTCCGGGTACATTCGGAGGCCCGCAGCATATGTAGACTGGGAAACCCATGGCCAAACGCCCCGCCCCCAAGAAACACAAGCCAGCCCCCAGGGCCAAGGCCCCCGCTAAGCGCAAAGCGGACAAGCGCAAGCCGGCCAAAAAACGCCGCCTCACCAAAAAGCGCTTCCTGGTCTACCTGGTATTGGCCGGGCTGCTGGCGGCCACGGTGTTCACTCTGTACCTGGACGTCACGGTGCGCATGCGCTTCGAGGGCAAGCGCTTCGCCCTGCCCGCCAGGGTCTACGCCCGACCCCTGGAGCTGTACCCAGGCCTCAGGCTGAGCCCCGAGGAAATGAAGCGGGAACTGGCCCTTCTGCACTACCGCCCGGCCTCCAACCCGAGGCAGCCGGGCGCCTATGACTGGAACGGCGGCGCCCTGGACCTGGTCACCCGTCCCTTTGTGTTTGCCGACGGAGCCCAGGGGGCCCAGTCCCTCCGGGTGGAGTTCCGGGGCGGCCAGGTGGCGGGTGTCTCCGACCGGGCCCAAGGCAAGACCCTGTCCATCGCCCGCCTGGACCCGCCCTTGATCGGCGGCATCTACCCCGGCAAAAACGAGGACCGGGTGCTGGTGCAGCTCAAGGACGCGCCGCAGCACCTAATCGACGCGCTCATCGCCACCGAGGACCACCGTTTCTACACCCACCACGGCCTGGACCCCAGGGGCATCGCCAGGGCGGTGGTGGTCGCGGTCAGGGGCGGCCGGGTGCAGGGCGGCAGCACCCTGACCCAGCAGTTGGCCAAAAACTTCTTCTTGACCCCAGAGCGCACCCTGCAACGCAAGTTCACCGAAATGGTCATGGCCCTCTTGTTGGAGCTGCACTACTCCAAGAACGAGATCCTGGAGACCTACCTCAACGAGGTGTATCTGGGCCAGGACGGCAACCGGGCCATCCACGGCTTCGGCCTGGCCGCCTCCTTTTACTTTGACAAGCCTCTGAAAGAGCTGAGCGTTTCCCAGGCGTCCCTCTTGGTGGGCATGCTCAAGGGCCCCACCTATTACAGCCCGCGCCGCAACCCCAAGCGGGCGCTGAAGCGGCGCAACTTCGTGCTGCAGGAGATGGCCGAGCAGGGCAAGCTGAGCAAGCGGCAACTGGCCATGGCCAAGGCCACGCCCCTGGGGGTGGTGCGGCGGCCGCCCAGCGGCACCTCGCCCTATCCGGCCTTTTTGCAGCTGGTCTACCGCCAGCTCAAGCGCGACTACCGCGACCAGGACCTGCGCTCCGAGGGGCTCAGGATCATCACCACCCTGGACCCGGCGGTGCAGCGCGCCGCGGAGCAGGCCCTAAGCAACCGCCTGGCCCGCCTGGAAAAAGCCCGCCGCATCAAGGGAGGCACCCTGCAAGGAGCAGCGGTGGTCACCAGCACCCAGAACGCCGAGGTGCAGGCCGTGGTGGGCGGGCGCGACCCGCGCTTCGAGGGCTTCAACCGGGTGTTGGACGCAAGACGCCCCATCGGCTCGCTCATCAAGCCGGTGGTGTACCTCACCGCCCTGCAACAACCCCAGCGCTATACCCTGGCCACGTTGCTGGATGACAGCCCCCTGGTGCTCAAGCAAAAAGGCACCGCCGACTACGCGCCCCAGAACTACGACAAGGAGTTTCACGGCAAGGTGCCTCTGGTGGACGCCCTGGCGCACTCCTACAACGTGGCCACGGTGCGCCTGGGCCTGGCCGTGGGCCTTCCCAAGGTGATGGCCAACCTCAAGCGCTTGGGTGCGGAGCGCGACCTGCCGGGGTTCGCCTCCAGCCTATTGGGAGCGGGTGAGCTTTCGCCCCTGGAGGTCACCCAGGTCTACCAGACTATTGCCGGGGGCGGCTTCCGCACTCCATTTAGGGCCATCCGCACGGTGCTCACCGCCCAGGGCGAGCCTCTGAAGCGCTACGCCCTCAAGGTGGAGCAAGAAAGCGACGCGGCCTCCCTGTTCCTGCTCACCACGGCCATGCAGGAAGTGGTGCGCCGGGGCACGGCCCGCTCCCTGGCCAATCAGCTTCCGCCCTCCCTGGACATCGCGGGCAAGACCGGCACCACCGACGGCCTGCGCGACTCCTGGTTCGCGGGCTTCACTGGCGACCGCCTGGCCGTGGTCTGGGTAGGGCGAGACGACAACCAGCCCACCGGGCTCACCGGGGCCTCGGGGGCCATGGTGGTCTGGGGCCAGGCCATGGCCGCTCTGGACCCCGCCCCCCTTACCCTGACCCCGCCGGACAACCTGGAGTGGGTGTGGGTTCAGGCCTCCTCGGGCCTGCGCAGCGGCCGGGGATGCCCCGGCGCGGTAAAGTTGCCCTTTATCAAAGGCTCGGCCCCCACCCAGAGCGCCGGATGCGGCGGCGGCTCGGTGGGCGATGCCGTGGAGGAGATGGGCACCACCGTGAAGAGATGGTTTGAAAGGATTTTCGATTGATGAAAGCCTCGAGGCATGCTTTTGTCCTGTTCTTGATGCTTTTCCTGGCGGGCTGCGCGGGCCTGCCCTCCCTGACCCCCGCGCCCGAGCCCTCCCACAACAGCGCGGTGCTGGCCCTGTTGGACCAGGCCAAGAGCCAGGCCGCCGCCGGGCAGAGCGCCTCGGCCGGGGCCTCCCTGGAGCGGGCCCTGCGCATCGAGCCGCGTAATCCCTATCTATGGCAGGAGCTGGCCCGGGTGCGCCTGGGCCAGAAGAAGTACCGCCAGGCGGAGAACCTGGCCGCCAAGTCCAACGCCCTGGCCGGGGGCGACAGAAGCCTGCGGGCGGCCAACTGGCGCATCATCGCCCAGGCCCGGGGCGGGCGGGGCGACATGAAGGGGGCCCAGGCGGCCTATGAGAGGGCGGAGCGGGAGTAGGCGAGGCGGCGGGCTTTGGCCCGCCTATTACTGATGCGAGCCTTCGGCGGTTGTCTTGGGTTTGGGAGGCCTTTGGCAAGGCGGCCCCCCTTCCACCCGAGCGGCCCGGACCTTGTCCAGGGTATCTTCATAGGTGGCTTTTTCCCCGGCTGGAGCCAGGGCCAGGGCCTTGCGGGCCAGGGCTTCGGCCTCGGCCAATTTTTTACCCCGCGCGCAGAGCAACCAGGCCAGGTTGTTGTAGGACCTGGTGTTTTCGGGCATGCGGGCAATGGCCTGACGGTAGGCCCCCTCGGCGGCATCGTCGTTGCCCAGGTGAAACTCGGCATTGCCCAGGAGCAACCAGGCAACGTCAATTTTCTTGGCCGCGTCCTTGTATTCCTTTACCGCCGCCTGGTACTTGCCTTGTTTTTCATAGGACAAGCCCAGCTTAAGGTGCTCCTGGGGCGACAGCGGATCGTCCAATATGACGTAGTGCGGCAGGCCGCAGCCCACGGCCAGCAGAGCCAGACAGGCTACAGCCACTATGGAATGCCTGAGGTTGGTCAAACTTTTCAACCTTTGGGCGGGCCGATCAAAAGGGTCCAAAGCTTGGTGCGCTCCCAGTTGCCCAGGAACTCGTCCCAAGCTATGGCCTTGTGCTCATGCCGCCCGGAGTTGACGATCACCGCCCGAGGGGTGTAGCCCACCACCACCATATAGTGAAGCTTGCGTATGGGGCCGATACCCCGGTCCACCATCACCAGCAAAGGCAGGCCCGCGTTGACCCGGGTGGTCAGGTCCTGCGGACCCCCTTCATACCATTTGGCGGACAGTTTCTTGCCGCGGGCATACAGAACCAGATCAAGGGTCACGCTGCCGCGCAGTTCGGGGCGGTAAATCGCCTTAGCCACTTGATCGGGGGTGACCCTGACCCCGTGGTACCCCATAACCCCGGCCAGGGCGGCGGGCCCGCATTGGTATTGCTCCTGGGCGAAAAAGGGCACCCCGCTGATGGTGCGGGCCGCCGCAGGTTGCTTGAATGTGGCTCCACCCGCGCCGCCGCAACCAGAGGCCCAAAGGGCCAACAGCAACAGCCAGGGGAGGGCGCGGCGGGCCGCCCTGCCCGAAGCTCCGTACAATGAAGGTTTTCCAGTCAATTTAATCAGTAATGACGATCTTCTTGTCTGCCACGGCCAATATGACCACAACCAGCAGAATTATAAGGAGCACGCCTATAATCAGGCCCACGCCATCGCCGGCGGGGACCAGTTCATCGATTTGGGTGGCAAGCGCGTGGCGCTCCGAGTCGTTGAGTTGGTCGAGCCTGGATTGTATTTCTACAGGGCTATAACCCAAAGCCTGCAGGCGCTGCTGGACCATTTTGTTTTCCAGCACCCTCTGCACGGTAGCGGCGTCCTGGCTGCGCATTAGTTGGCTCAAGGATTCTTCGCTGCCCACGAACGCGGCCTCTGCCTTGGCCACCGTGGTAACCACCCCTACAAACACCGACAGGATGATGGCGATGTAGGGAACCCATTTTGACTTCAACATATGCTGCATGGGTCACCTCCCAGCTCTCTAAAAGCTGATTTCAGGAAAAATTCCATTGATGGTTTGAGCCATTAAAGTGGCAGGCGGGAATCTTTCCAGAGACCCACCACGATAGGAAATATTATGAGCAAGGATTTACGGGGAAGTCAAATTACGGCAAATATATTTTATTTTAACTAGTTATGTGAACAAACGACACGAAGGGAACCGTAACGCTTTCAATGCCTGCCAGCTGGGAGGAAGCTGCACGCCGCCTTGTTGCCATGACAATTGTTTGTTTTAATTAATATTTTACTGTTATTTGCCGTCGGAGCCGGGAGCGTTCCGCTGCTGTTCTTTTCTTTCATTCAAAATCTTTTCGGTCTTGCGCCGGGCCTCGTTCTCCTCGGCCTTTTCCAGGGCGCGCAAATAGCGCTGTATCTCCGGGTGGTCGTCCTTGTATAAAACCCTTAGCTCCTGGAGGCGCTTTTTGATGGCCTCGGGGCTGCTGTTATCGTCCCCGCTTTGGGCCCAGGCCGGACCAAACACGCAAAAAAACGCCGCCAAGGCGAGGGCCGCCAGGGCGAAACACCACTTTTTTAGGGGGCCGAGGCCCGTCATTTTCGCCGCTCCAACCCTTTTTCCTTCAATCCATCACCTTGGCCCCGGGGCCGCCAAAGCGGACAACAATTTGATTTAAATACCATTTTACCCTTCTAGGGTATTATACCCCCTGGCTTTGGGCCCCGCACGGGGTCCCTATAAGGTCCATCCCTCATTTACGCTCGGCCTTAAGAGAGTTATTTGTCAATACAAAGGGCCTGTCCTCCCGCAACGCGAATGGGGCGGGAGAGCCAGAACGAACGCAAAGCATATCCTCTGAAAGGGATGGACGACATGAGAAGCTTCATATTGAGAAGCGGATTGCTGGCGGCCCTGTTATGCCTAATACCCGCCCTGGCTGGGGCGGACAATGGGCAATCAGTGCCCCAATATCTGCAAACCAAGGTCATGGTGGTCTGCAATGACGCGGCCGCCAAGGGTCTCATCAATCCCGTCGCCAAGGTGGACCGCGACACCTTGCTGGCACTACTCAATGCGCCCTGTGACCAGGTGCGCTGCGTAGCGGTCTACACCTTGGGCGACATCCGCGAGGGTCGCGCCGTCGTGCCCCTCATCGCCATGCTCGATGACCAGGATCCCACCGTCAGGCGCATCGCCGCTCATGCCTTGGGCAAGATCAACGATCCCCGGGCGGTTTACCCCCTGGCCTACATGCTCAACAACCCCAACGAGCGGGTGATGGTGCGCTGCGCCGCCGCCTCGGCCCTCGGCAGCATCTCCGGCGACCGCGCCTCGCGGATTCTTCTTGCCTCCTACCCCCGGGCTGATGGCCGGGTGCACAACGTGATCGGCATGATGCTTAGCTCCCGCTAGGGGCCGCTGAAGTTGGCCGGTTCTCCCCCGAATCGGCAAAAAACGCCCCATACCGACAAGGGTCTCTCCTAGTGAGAGGCCCTTGTTTTTTGTCCTTACGCCGTTGGGACAAGCCGGGCTGGGTTGTGCTACAAAAGGCCCATGAAGCTTTGTTGGCCCAAATCCCTCCCTTGCCCGCCCTTTGCAGCCCTGGCCCCCGCCGCCCTGGCCGGTGGGCTCATGGGCCTCAAGAGCCAGCTTTACTACCTTAGTTGGGACGGCTGGCAGGGGGCCTGGCTGCGCCTGCCGCTGGGCCTGATTGCCGGAACCATGATCGGGGGCCTGCTGGCCTGGGGCCTGGCCCGGCTCTGCGCCCGGGGTCAAGACGGCGCCCCGACCCGCTATGCCTGGTCCCTGCTGGGTCTCACCCCCCTGGCCTGGCTGGCCTGGGAAACCTTTTCCCGCCACCCCCTGCTGTGGCTGCTGCCCGCGGTGCTGTTGGCCCTGATGCTGGCCCGGCCCCTGGTGCTTTGGGCCGCCGGCTGGTCCCTGGCCGCCCTGGCCCCGGCCTGGCTCATGGTTTGGGGGGCCCTGGGGCCGGGGCCGCCCATGTGGCTCATGCCCACCGCCGCCCTGGGGGCCCTGTACTTCCTGGCCCTGGCCCGGCGGTTGGCCCTGGAGCCGGAGCCGACCCGCCCGGCCATGCCCTGGGCCTGGTTGGCCCTGGCGGGCATCCTGGCCCTGGGCCTGGGCCTCAGGCTGGCCGGGATGGCACACGGCTGGCCCGAGTTCATCTCCCACGTGGACACCCCCAAGCAGTTCGTCCAGCTCTCCGCCTTCTTGCGCGGCGACCTGGCTCCGCCCATAAGCTATCCCCTGGGCCACGTGTACCTTTACGCCGCCCTGGGCCGCCTCAGCGCCTGGCTGTTCTCCCCCGGTTCGCCCTGGCACGTCTGGGCCGTGGGCCACGAGGGTTGGGACGCCTACGTGCTCTTCGCCCGCTGCCTTCAGGCCACCTTGGGGGCCCTTTTGCCACTGCTGGGCTTTTTGGCGGCCCGCCGCTTGTGGGGCATGTCCGCCGGTCTGTTGGCCGGGCTGCTGCTGGCCCTGGACCCCTTGCAGCTCACCTACTCCCGCCAGCTCATGGGCGACGTGCCCCAAGCCTTGGCGGTGTGGCTGTCCTTCTTCTTCGCGGTGCGCATGCTGCAACAGGGCCGCTGGTGGGACTACCTCCTCGCCGGGCTGGCCGCCGGGGCGGCGGTGGCGGCCAAGGTATACGGCGGCTACGTCATCGTCCTGGCCCTGGCCGCCTGGGGGCTGCGCCGTCCCTGGGGAGGCTGGACCCCGCTGATCACCCTGGCGGCGGGCCTGGTGGTGGGCTGCCTTTTGTTCTCCCCCCTGTTCTGGGTGGACCCGGCCCGCTGGACCCAGGACCTCATCAATATCGTGCTCATACAAAGCCCCACCGTGCAGAGCAACGACCCCATGCAGGCCCTGGCCTACGCCTGGGAGGCCCTGGTGCGGCGCTTCGGCCTGGCCTGGATGCTCCTGGCCGGAGCGGGCCTGCTCCTGGTGGCCCTGCGCCACAAAAAAGCCGATTTGCTCTCTCTTTTGGCCGCCTTGCTGGCCATTGCCCTTATCGTGATCCGCCTGCGCTCCCTGCGCGAGTGGGATATGGTGAACCTCACCCCCTTCCTGGTCCTGCCCCTGGCCGCCCTGCTGGCCGCGGCCCTGAAGGCCTTCACGGCCCGCCGGTACCGGGGGGCGGTCCTGGGCCTGGTCTGCCTGTTCCTGTTTTGGCAGGGGCTTGTGGCCATGGGCGACGCCTGGCTGGCGCGCATGCCCGCCACCGGGCAGATGGCCGGGCTCTGGGTCTCCAAGGTGCTGGCCCCGGAGCAGCTCATGGCCGGGGAATACCCGGTGAGCAAGGGCCGCTGGCTGCCGCCGGAGGTCTACCCGCGCTCCCACAAATGGGAGATGCGCGACGACCTGGCCCAGCAGGGCCGCCCCATCCTGGCCGAACAGGGAGTCCTGGCCGAACAGGGAGTCCTGGCCCTGGAGCGCTTCTGGTGGCAGATGCCCCTGCCCCAGGCCTGGCTGCGCCCGGCCCAGGTATTCGCCAGCCGCAACTATTACTGGGAAAACCCGGACATAGGCCTGTACCTGCCGGGCATGCCCGACTACAAGAGCCAGGTGATCCTGCCCCATGTGCGCATCGACCTGCCCCTGCCCGCCTATCTCACCACCCCCTGGGCCCGCTCCCGGCCCCGGGACATGCTGGTGGGGCGGCGCTTTGACCGCGGCCTGGGTTTCAGGCAAGACCAATGGCTTATCAGCCCCCAACCGCCGGGCCCCCTGACCTTCGCCGCCCTGGGCCGGGGCCGAGCCCGCCTGTTCTGGGCCCCTGAGCTGGGCCTGCCCCTGGACCTGGACTGGGGCCGCACGGTGAGCGGCTCGGTGCGCCCCTGGCGGCGGCTCATGCCGCTACGGCCCCGGACCTACAAGCTGGAGGGCCGCCCCCATACCGAGGGGGCCTTCGTGTGGGCGGGGCTCTATCCCCGGCCCGAGATCGCCCTGCCTCTCTTGCTGCGCCAGGGCCAATGGAAGGCCATGGCCGAGCTGGCCACCCGTTTGGGGCCGGACGCCCCGGCCGAAGCCTGGCTCATCGCCGCGGCCGCCCGCCTGGAAGCGGGCGACCGCCAGGGGGCCGAGGTAATCCTGGCCAAGCTGCGTAAGGATCATCCAGGATTCCTGGCCAGTTACCGTCGGCTGGCCCAGGCAGGCGACGGACCGGCCCTGGCGGGGGCCATGGCCAAGCTCAGCAGCCTGCCCCATCCCCTTCTCTATTGGGAGCGCCTGGTGTGGCCGCCCCCGCCGGGTGAGTCCTTTGGCCAGGACGGCTGGCCCCCGGCCATGGTGGAGACCCGCCCGGAGGGCGCGGCCCTGCGCCTGTCCCAGCCCTTCCTGCCCGGCCTGCTGAGCCTGCACCTGGAGCTGGCCGCGCCCCTCACTGCGCCGGGGCGGCTGGTGCTGCGCTCCCAGGGATGGGACCACGCCGCGATCCTGGCCGAGGTTCCCCTCAAGGCGGGCCAAGCCATGGTGGATATTGGTTTCGAGGTGAAGCAAGGGCCGGTGTTTTTGGAGCTGGAGCTGATCGCCCCGGGCAACCGCCCGTTATGGCTGACCATAGAGCCCGACCTGGGGGCCGAGTTCGCCTGGCGCTGGGGGGTGCTGGCCCCGCGCCTGGATGTTCTGGACGCTTGGCGTAACCCAGGTAATTCATGAAGTTTGGGCGGAGACGAAAAACGAATTAGAATTTGCACTGTCCCTTACCCGGCACAGTCAGACGCTGCAGGGCAAGGCGGCAGGCGAATGAGGGACGCAGGGGTAGTAGGCCTACCCCGAGGACCGAGTGACGCCGACAACGCAGCCACGCGGGGTCTGGCGCAGCCGAAGGAGTGAACATGGAAGACCTGCGCCCTACCATAAAAAGCCTGGAGCGCCAAGTGGAGCAGGCGGCCCAATTGCTGAGCGAACAGGGCATCTTGCCCCCCGGGCAGGTGCTGGGCCTGCTGCGCGGCGTGGTCAACGCCCTGGGCCGGGTGGCCGAGGCCTGTCCCCGTTTGCAAGGCGAATGATTTTTTTGCCCTGAAGCCGTCTTTGGGATAGCCTTGCCTTGTTCCAGAAATTCGCCGTCCGCCGGGGCGGGGCGGGCGGCCCAGCCGGGGAGTAGTGCGCCTTGAAGCCTGTCAACCAACTTACCTTGCGTTTCGGAGAATCGGTGATCCGGGGCATGAGCCGGGTCTGCGCGGAACACGGCGGCATCAACCTGGCCCAGGGGTTCCCGGACTGGGACACCCCCGAACCGGTCAAGGAGGCGGCCATCAAGGCCATCCGCGAGGGCTACAACCAGTACGCCGTGACCTGGGGCACCCCCAACCTGCGCCAGGCCATCGCCCAGCGGGCCAAGACCTACAACCACCTGGAGGTGGACCCCGACACCATGCTCACCGTGACCTGCGGGGCCACCGAGGGCATGATCGCCGCACTCAAGGCCATCATCAACCCCGGCGACGAGATCGTGATCTTCGAGCCGTTTTATGAAAACTACGGACCCGACACCCTGCTCTCCGGGGCCACCCCCCGCTACGTGACCCTTCGTCCCCCGGACTGGAGCTTCGACCTGGACGAGCTGGCTGCCGCCTTCGGGCCCAAGACCAAGGCCATCGTGGTCAACACCCCCAACAACCCCACGGGCAAGGTCTTCACCCGTAACGAGCTCACCAGCATCGCCGAGCTGTGCCGCCGCTGGGACGCCTACCTGATCAACGACGAGATCTACGAGTACATACTTTATGACGGCGAGGAGCACATCTCTCCGGCCTCGCTCGCCGGCATGGCCGACCTGGGCATCACCGTCAACTCCATGTCCAAGACCTTCTCGGCCACCGGATGGCGGGTGGGCTGGGTCATCGCCCCGCCGGCGGTGACCGCGGCGGTGCGCAAGGTGCACGACTTCCTCACCGTGGGCGCGGCCCACCCCCTGCAGGAGGCCTGCGCCGCCGGGCTGAAGCTGCCCGAGTCCTACTACCAGGGCCTCAAGGGGCTCTACACCCAGCGCCGCGATCAACTCTTCGGGGTGCTGGACGAACTGGGCTTCAACCCCAACCTACCCAAGGGCGCTTACTACATCATCACCGAGGTGGCCCACCTCATGGAGCGCTACGGCTGCGTGGACGACACCGCCATGGCTCTCAAGCTCATCGAGCTGACCGGGGTGGCCACGGTGCCCGGCTCCAGCTTTTACTCCCGGCCCGAGCTGGGCCGCACCCAGGTGCGCTTTTGCTTCTGCAAGAGCGCCGAGACCCTGGAAAAGGCGGCCCGTGGGCTGCGCAGGCTGGCGGGTTGACCCGACCGGTGGCCACAAAAATAGTCATTTATTTGCCGCATACCCACCTTAACGTCAACTTTTTGGCGTTTATACCGCCTGCAAGGTGCCTAGACATTACAGCGAGTTGAATGGAGTTGTGCCCCAAAACCGCCCCACAACCACCGCGCGGGCGGCTTCATTTTGACTGCGACGGTGGCCTTCGCCGGGCGGCATTTTGCTGAAATCGCCCTGAAAGCCCCGAGCGGGGCAAATCGGTGGAATTTTGGACCACCCCACTGGTGGTGGGGCTCAACAAACGGTTACCCAATATTTGGTGCCTTTTTGCTTATTATCAAGACGCGAACCTTTATCGTTGACAATTTGGTCAGTTATAACCACACTATAAGAAATATGAGACCCTCGGAGTAGACCCTGGCATATTTGGATGCGGATCAAGACGGCGATTGCCATACCTCCGGAGCTCATAGGCCAATTGGCACTGGTTTTGCTTTACTTGTAAGCGAACCAGTCTGAGGAGCAAGCGGATTTATATGGTCAACTTCTCCAAGAACGGCACCAACGGCGGCGGCGAGCCTGTCCGTTTGGACGCCTGGGTAGCCTCCAAGCACCCGCGCCTGCATCCCACGCGGCGCATGGTGCTAAAGGTGGTGGCTTCCCTTTGCCGTGAAGGAGAATGGGCCACCAGCAGCGAAGTTCGGGAGAGCATCGACTTGAGTCAACAGCTTTTGAATCGCCACCTTCGTGGCCTGGAATCCGACGGCATGCTTCGCATCGTAAAGCCGGGGGCGGGTCTGCCCCTCAACGTCAGGCCGACTTCCATGGGACTGAGGCTTCTGGGCCAGGCGGAGAGCCGCCAGGTATCGGAAGAGCCCTCCTGGGAAGAGCCCCAAGAACAATACCAACCCCAGGCCGAGCCCGAGGCCCAGGCTCCGGCCGCGTCCGATGGGGTGAGCGCCCTGGCCCGCCGCCTGTACCAGCAGCTCGAAAAGCACCTGCTGGACCTGGACCGCCGCCAGACCGTGGATCTGCTCAGCCAGACCCTGCGTGAGTTGGGGATAACCCCACCGACTCAGGCCCAGGCCGCCGCGCCGGCCCCGCAGCCGTCCCAGGAACCGATGGATGATCTGGACTTCGGTCTGGGTCAAGAGCCGTCCGCCGAGCCTCAAGCCGCACTCGAGGTGGAGGCCGAGCTGGAGCCCGAGCCGGAGATTCCGGCCCAGCCCCAGCCACCCCGACTCAGCCCGGTGGAAGCCACCCTGGAGGAAAAGCTCCTCCTCACCGCCCGCGCCGAATACCGCAACATCATCTGGTGGCAGCGCACCCGCGACCTCAGCGACATCTGGGACCGGGCCCGCCGCCGTCACCTGGGTCTTTTGACCACCTACTTCACCTCCTTCCGCCCCCGTTGGGAATACCCCGAGTGGGAGGACTTCAACCTGGCCCGCCGCCAGGCCGACGCCCGGGGAGCCGATTACGGCGACTGGGTGAAGGCCCAGTACAAGCGCGCCAAAAGCCTGGGCAACGAGGACCTGACTCCTCGCCAACTGCACGGCGAAAAGGCGATTCGGGCCTACCATGATAGCCGTCCGGCCCATCAGCAGGCCAGCCCCACCCTGGGCGCGCCGCCCTTCAGCCTGGACAGCTTCGACCTGGACGACCCGTCCCACGTGGCCTATGCCGAGGCCTTGCTGGACCAACTGGACCATCTGGCCCAGAGGGTGTACGGCGACGACCCGGTGGGCCCGGTGAACTTGTTGGTGGAGGCGGTTTGGCGGGGCAATCTGCCCCTGGCCGCCCTGCGCCTGCGTCCCGAGTACCGCACCGCAGTCATGGCCGTGCTGCAACGGGAGCATCCCGACTTCCTGCCCTCGCCCCAGAGCCAGGCGGCCCAGGAGCAGTGCAAGAAGCAAAGCACCAGTAATGCGCGGGAAACCAATGCGCCGGTGCAGACCACCCTGCGTACGCCCCTGATTATCTAAAAACATTCCGCGCTCAGGTTGACATCCACCCGGCTTTCGGGTATCTCTGCCTTTACTTTGTCAAACTAAGCAGATGGAGAGATGACCGAGCTGGCCGAAGGTGCACGACTGGAAATCGTGTGTACGCCCAAAAGGTGTACCGAGGGTTCGAATCCCTCTCTCTCCGCCAGTCTTTTAAAGGCGTAAGTATTCAATTACTTACGCCTTTTCCCTTTCCTGTTTTACCCTAAAAATCGGCTCTCGCGATGGGCAACGCGATGGGCACATTACCCGATAGGGTTATAGGTCTTTGCGGTCTGCCGGGAGGTAGACCATGCGAGTTTGGGTGGAAAGGAACCAGCGGAAGGCTGGGGCGACATGGAGCACAGTTTGGGAGGAACCTTCCGGTAAAAGAAGGCGCAAAACCTTCGCCAGCCGCCACGACGCCCTCGACCTGAGAGACCAACTGCAAGGCACGAATGAAGGGGGACCACCCCCCAAACCTCAGACCGCACAGATCAGGACAGCGGGTTCCGTTGGGCCAAGCTCAGGCAATGGACTGCCTTTATGGCGAGACTTCATCCACGATTTCTGGCGGGTCTGCGGGGCAGAGGTTAGCCCCTCTACGCTTTCCCGGTACAGGTTGGTGGTGCGCCACTTCGAGCAAGACTGCGGGCCAATCACTATGGACCAGATCACCCGCGACATGGCCTTAGACTTCCGCCAGAAGGCTATGGAGCGGCCCAGGGGCAAGGGGAAGAGGACGCTCACAAGATCTGCCGTAAACCTGGAGATGAAAGTGATGCGTCGGGTTATTAACCACGCCCTGGCCCTTGGCTTGGTCCAAGACAATCCATTCTCAGGCATGAAGCGTATCAAGGAAACCGACGGGTTGGCCCAGATGATCGTGCTTGAGAGGGACGAGATAGAGGCATTCCTGAGGCATTGCCGGCCAGACTTTCTCCCTTACTTTTCCCTACTAGTCCGCACCGGCATGAGGCGCGGTGAAATGTACCGACTCAGCAGGACAGACTATTTGCGCCGTGAGGGCAGATTGAGGATCAACAACATCAAAACTGCCACAAGTAGCCTAGATCGCTATCGATACTTCCCTGTGGGGCGCAGGTTGCGGGATGACCTGGAGCGTAGACTAAGCGAATTATCCGGACCTTACCTTTATCCGGCCAAGGGATGCAACTGGCTTATAGATAACCTGCGTGCCACAGCCAGGAAACTGGCAGCTAGCGGGCAACTAGAATACTTCAAGACCAATCTGCGCATCCACGACCTGCGCCACACCTTTGCGAGCCATTTTCTTGCCAACGGTGGGGACCTGAGGACCTTGATGCAACTACTTGGGCATAAGAGGCTGCAGACCACAGAACGTTACCTCCACGCCTTGGAAAGCCGTACCCTGCAGGCTGCGGAGGTAATCCCGTACTAGGATGGACACGGTAACGGCCAGGAGTGGGATGAAAGCTCAAAACCCCTCCTGGCCATCCTTGCGACCTCTCTCGCCCTAGCCTGCGGATTCATCCTCAAAGCCGAACCAGGCACCGGACAGCCTCCTGAAGCCTGTCTTGTAGACGTCTCCGCCGTCCTCAAAGACACCCATCCCCGCCAAGGCCTGCTGGAAGTCGGGATGCTGCCTGATGTTCTGCCTGAAGTTGGCCGAGTCGGTGATGCCCAACGCCCTGCGCACTGAGGTGAATTTCAGGAAGCCATCCGGCTGCGCCTCGAACCATGCAGCGATGAACTCCACCGCCTCCTTGACCTTGCCTCGCAACGCCATAGGTATTGGCCGCCACGGCTTAACCTGGCAACCTGGGAATATGCGCTCAAGGTCCTGGCCAATGCCGCTCCTTGAGCTGGCTATTATGTAGGCCTCGCAGGGTGCGCAGACATGACCCTGACACCGACGCACAGCCCCTCGGCATAGCGCCTGCAGGGTCAGATGTGAGTGCTCACCAGACCTGACTCTGGCCAACGCATCCTCGCTGTAGCGCCCCTGCTCGGGGGGCTTGCCCGCCGACAGCCTGCCCAAGGCCTCGTACAGTGACTGACGGTAGAACAAGGTGCCTGCCAAGATCACGTTGGGGATATGGCTGTAGGCGTTGGTGGCGTGGTGGTTCCCCCAGGTGATGAAGTGGACCTGGTCCTGATCGACAGTTAATAGCTCACGCACGCCTGCTTCAATATCGACCATGACCGGGGAGGCCTTGTGGTGCACGACTAGCCATGACTCGCCAGGCTTGCCGTTGATGGTTGTGGCTATTCCGTCGATCAAATGGTTGCCGTTCCTACGGAAAGCACTCTTGCCACCCCCCACAGACCAGACATTGACCGTAAGGTTATCGTAGGACTTGGGTGCCTCCCTGAGTCGTATCAGGTTGCCCCTGCCACCCTCCCATTCCGGGTAGGTGCCTCGCACCCTGCCTGAGGCGTCCAGGACGAGGACGGGTGGCAGATCACTCGGAAGGGTCTCACGATAGCTCAGTACCGTACTGCCGTAGGCACCATCCTGACGCACCGAGGCTGCCCTGCCAGAGAGGAACCATAGTGATTCAGCCACCGTCTGGTCACTGGGGTTACCCCCCTGCAACACCTCAAGCACAGCCTGCAGGTCCACCTCATGCTGACCCGCAAAGTCCGGGACCTGGTAGATGCTTCCGTCCTCAACGCCCTTGAGGTCAGTGAATAGATCTTCCAGGTCGGCAACCAAGACGGGATAGACACCCCTTAGGGGTTTGAGCAGGGAGGCGATATCGTCGCGTCCCAGGGTGATGGCCTGTCCCGGCAGTATTGTCTCGTCCCAGATGCGCACCTGTCGTGGGCGTCCATGGCGGTGGAACTGGTCCACATCCATGAAGGGTTTATTCCTGGTCCGGGCCTCCACCATCTGCTGGGTAGTGAGCAAGACCCTGGCCGATCTGATGCGGCCGGTGCCCACGGCATTGAGGTCCTTATCCGAAGTGAAGACCGCCATTTCATCCTTGTCCAAGCCCAACTCCAACAACAGCGACCTGATCTCATCCAGCCTAGAAACACACAGCAGGACACCCACGTCCCTGTGATGCGGAGAAGCCATCAGTGCCCTGATGAAATGGACAACCGTCTGGGTCTTACCGACGCCAGGGTCAAGGCTGGATAGATGGTAAAGCGGAGGGCAGGTGTCGTTGGCCATGGCTTCCAGGGTGGCGGCCACGTCCACCAAGGCTTGCCACATGGGCTGGCTGGGTCTGTGGCCCAGTCGGCTGAAGGTCTTCTGAAGGGCAGTTATCGTGGCTCTGGTCAGCGGCCCCTGGGTGTCGGGAAATGTGGTTGTCTCACGTAATAAGGCCTTATTACATAACTCAACCACATTTTCTGCCATGGGGGCCGGATAGCCGACTGATGGCAGGACGCACTGGTCCTGCTGGGCGCTATGCACGTCCATTTGATTCTCCAAAGCTGGGTTGCGTGGGAGTGAGGGTTTTCAGGGGTCAACTGGGTACAGGGAAAATGCTCCTACTCACCGCATACCCTTGATGTGTTCTCCTTCAGCAAGGACTGCTTCCAGGTTGCCCTTGCGAAGCATTTCTTGGATGTGTTCCTGGAGAACCCCCAGACTGCGCCGGACCACCAGGGATGTCGACACGGGCCGTTCTCCCAGAACGCGGTAGTAAAACTCAAGCAGCCACTCCAATTGCCGGAGGGCCTTGGGGGTCAGCCAAACCGTGGTCCTATCGGTTCTCCTATGGTTCCGGCTACAGAGTTTTCTCGGCTCGTACTGGTGGGTGGATAGATGCTCTTGCACCGTTTCTCCTCCTTTCCTCTTTCGGTTAGGTGAATTCCATTTCAGACTGGTGGGTGTAGACGAACGCGCAAACAAAAAGAACAACGCCTGGCAGCCCCCTCAGGACCACCAGACGTTTTTCCTTGGACTATAAGTGCTGGTTAATTGTCAGGCGTCCAGGGGATAGGGTCAGGCGCTTTCCTTGGACTATAAGTGGACCTTAATTGCCATGCGTTCAGCGGGACCGGCTCTGACGGCTCCTTGGACTATAAGGTGGATTTAATTGTCATGCGTCCAGGGAAGCTGGGCAGACGCTTCGCTGGGACCATAAGTGGCGGTTAATTGTCAGGCATCCAGCGGGACCGGCACCGGCGCTTCTCCGGGACCATAAGTGCGGGTTAATTGCCAGGCGTTCAGCGGGACTAGCCCAGGCGTTTCTTTGGGCTATAAGGGGAACTCAACTCTCAAAGGACGGCGAGAGGGCTCGCAGGTGTTTCCTGGGACCATAAGGGACACTTAATTATTTTTTCATTAATATCAGCTGGTTATCTCCAGGCGGAGCCGCAAGAGGCCCCGTCTGGCTTTGTTAGTAAATTCAGACTATTAGCCACACAGGCCTAATTGGACGGTTCGGCGCTTTCCATCACTTCTTTCGGTTCAACACCTGGTGCACAGTCCCCCTACTCCAGGTCCCGCCCAGCCCCGTCTTGATGTCCTCGGCGTTGAGCATGTCGGCGATTTCTTAGAAGTTATGACAGAAGTAGGTCTGAGAAGCCCTGAGCCGGGCGAGGAGCGCTTCAATCCGCCTGCCAAGGTCCAAAAGAGAAAGAGGCGCTCACAAGGCAGCTGCGGGCTTATGGGCATCCCTGGGCCAGTTTCCAAATGGTCAGGACGCTCCTCTGGCCATATGTGGTGCAGACCAGACAGGTTAGTTGGATGCTTCACCCCACCATAGGTGATAACGATTAGCAGCGCCCAGCCTTGAAGCCAAATCACAGGAGATGCGGCTGTCTCTCAGACCATAAGCACGACTCAATTGCCTGGCCTTGCCTTTGGGGCCTAAAGGCGACCCCACCGGGGGGGCTGGCGGCTATAAACGCATTGGTAAGGCGCTCAAACATTTTTCCCAAAACATCGCCTGTTTTCCGCAAATTAAGCCAGCCGCCCGCCTCTGGCTTAACACCCCTGCCATTGTTGTGCTATCTTGCCCCTTGGCTGGCGGGTCGCCTGCCCCCCCGCCGGCATTACCGTTAAACACGCCAACACCCCGCCCCACGGCGGCCACCGAACTTCAGACCTGGGGAAGGACCTGTTTCCCATGACCAACTTCGGCGACAAAGCCAACTTCATCTGGTCCGTGGCCAACCTGCTACGCGGTCCTTACCACCCCAACCAGTACAAGGACGTCATGCTGCCCATGACCGTCCTGCGTCGGCTGGACTGCGTGCTGGCCCCCACCAAGGACAAGGTCCTGGATAAGCTAAAAAAGCTGGAAGGCGGCAAGATCAAAAATCCAGAGCCGCTCCTCAAGAAGGCAGCGGGCCAGGACTTCTACAACACCAGCCTCTACACCTTTGAAAAGCTTAAGGGCGACCCGGATAACATTGCGGAAAATCTGGTCAACTTCATCAAGGGGTTCTCCCCTCGCGCCAGAACCATTCTCGATCACTTCGGCTTTGACGTGCAGATCGCCAAGTTGGAGCAGCACGACCGACTGTTCTTGCTGGTGTCCAAATTCTGCGAGATAGACTTGCACCCGGACAAGGTCTCCAACCTGGAGATGGGTTATATCTTTGAAGAGCTGATCCGGCGCTTCAACGAGGCCAGCAATGAGGAGGCTGGAGACCATTACACCCCCCGCGAGGTCATCCGCCTGATGGTGGACCTGGTCTTCTCGCCGGACAGCGACGCCCTCACCACTCCTGGTGCGGTGCGCACCGTCTACGACCCTGCCTGCGGAACAGGTGGCATGCTGTCAGTCTCTGAGGAATACCTGCGGGCGATGAACCGGGACGCCAGCCTGGAGGTCTTCGGCCAGGACTACAACGACCAGTCCTTTGCCATCTGCGGCTCGGACATGATGATCAAGGGCCACAGCATGGAGCACGTCCGCTTCGGCGACAGCTTCACCGAGGATCACTTCCCGCAGCAGCGTTTTGACTACATGCTGGCCAACCCGCCTTTTGGGGTGGAATGGAAGCCGGAGCAAGATGCCATCCGCCAGGAGCATAACAAGCAGGGCTTCGGCGGGCGCTTCGGGGCTGGTCTACCCCGCATCAACGACGGGGCGCTCCTCTTTCTGCAGCACATGATCAGCAAGATGAAGCCGGTGGAGGAGGGCGGCACCCGCTTGGCCATCGTGTTCAACGGCTCGCCCCTGTTCACCGGGGCGGCTGGCAGCGGAGAGAGCGAGATACGCCGCTGGATCATCGAAAACGACTGGCTGGAGGCCATCGTGGCTCTGCCGGACCAGCTTTTCTACAACACCGGCATACTCACCTACCTGTGGATACTCACCAACCGCAAGGCCAAGGAGCGCAAGGGCAAGGTACAGCTCATCAACGGGGTGAGCTTCTTCAAGAAGATGCGCAAGAGCCTGGGTAATAAGCGCCACGAGGTCTGCGACGACCAGCGGGGCGACCTGGTTCGTCTGCATGGCGACTTCCAGGAGGGCGCGTACGTCCGCGTCTTTGACAACCAGGACTTCGGCTACCGCCGCATTACCGTGGAGCGGCCCCTGCGCCTCAACTTCGCGGTCATTCCGGAACGGCTGGAGCGGGTCCAGGAGGCCAAACCCTTCCTCAACCTGGCCAAAAGCAAGAAGCGCAAGGACACCAAGGCTGCCGCCCAGGAGATCGCCCTGGGCAAGGCCACCCAGGCAGCCATACTGGAGGTCCTGGAGTCGCTGGCCGGACTGGGGGTGGTCCAGGACCGGGCCAAGTTCGTGGCCAAGGTGAAGGCCGCGTTCAAGGAGGCCGGACTCAAGGTGCCCGCCGCTCTGCTGAATGCCATCCTCAAGGCCCTAAGTGAGCGTGACGATAGCGCCCCGGTATGCACCGACGCCAAGGGCAACCCCGAGCCAGATTCCGAGCTGCGCGACTTTGAGAACGTGCCCCTCAAGGAGGACGTGCAGGAGTACTTCGCCCGCGAGGTCTTGCCCCACGTGCCCGACGCCTGGATTGACCACGACAAGACCAAGATCGGCTATGAGATCAACTTCAACCGCTACTTCTACCGCTACACTCCGCCCCGGCCCCTGGAGGAGATAGAAGCGGACCTCAAGGCCATTGAGAATGAAATCGCCGGGATGTTGGCGGAGGTGGCGGGATGAGCTTTCCAGAATACCGAGGATATTCAGCATGTGAGATTCCCGGTGTTGCGAAGCTGCCGAAGCAATGGAAGGCGCTGAAGCTCAAACACCTCGCTTCAATTAAATTCAGCAACGTTGACAAGAACAAAGAGGAAGGCGAGCAGCCCGTCAGCCTTTGCAACTACGTAGATGTCTACCATAACGAATGGATCACTCCTGAGCTGGATTTTATGGAGGCAACGGCTTCACAGAGAGAGATAGACAAATTCTCTTTGAAGGTAGGCGATGTTCTGGTTACCAAGGATTCTGAGTCCTGGGATGACATCGCCGTCCCTGCTTATGTCGCTTCCGAGACGGAGTCCACTCTTTGCGGCTACCATTTAGCCCAAATTCGCCCCAAACCCGAAGCAATCGATGGCCGCTATTTGTTTCGCGCCTTCGACGCTCAGGCCATTAATGATCAGTTCAAAGTTGCCGCCAACGGCATCACGAGATTTGGGTTGGGAAAGTATTGGCTGGACAATGCCCTATTTCCGGTCCCTCCTTTACAGGATCAACGCGCCATCGCCGACTTCCTGGACCGGGAGACCGCCCGCATAGACGAACTGATCGCCAAGAAGCAGCGCCAGATCGAGCTGTTGCAAGAGAAGCGGGCCGCCGTCATCAGCCACGCGGTCACCAAGGGCCTCAACCCGGATGCCAAGATGAAGGACTCGGGCATAGAGTGGCTAGGGGAGATACCGGAGCATTGGAGCATAGGCGCGATAGCTTGGATAGGTCGCGTTATGAACGGGTCTACACCCAGCAATTCGAAACCAGACTACTGGGAAGACGGCAGTGTACCTTGGGTGTCGAGCGCTGAAGTGAACCAAGGTTTGATAGTAAATCCAACCGCCTACATTACGGAACAGGCTTTGCGAGAGTGCTGCATCCGTTTAATACCTCGCGGCAGCGTGCTGATAGGCATGGTGGGGCAAGGTAGAACACGGGGAATGTGTGCAATTTTAGGGATAGAGGCGTGCATCAACCAAAACGTTGCGGCCATCATTCCCGGCCCCAAAGCGGAGTCCTCGTTTTTACAACACGCCTTAACTCATCTTTATGAGCCAATCAGACAATACGGTAGAGGCGGTCAACAGGATGCCCTCAACTGTGAGCTTGTGGGAAACATCAGGGTACCCATACCGCCCATTGAAGAGCAGAAGGCCATCGCAGATTTTCTGAATAGGGAGCACGAACGGATCAAAGCGCTAAGCGCTATGATTACCAACTCGATGAGAGCACTTGCTGAGTACCGATCGGCTCTCATTTCCGCCGCTGTCACCGGCAAGATCGACGTTCGCGGCAAAGAGGCGGCCTGAGCCTTGCGCGAACTTTGCCGCCGCGACGCGACTCGTCCAATAGGTTCGCGCTGTGTGCAATTCACCACGACAACGCCTAGTAGGTCGCGAGGAACTACTTGCCCCGCGAGATCGCGTGTGTTACAAAACGTCCATACTTTTTTATAAGTATGTGCGTTTCGTAACGTTGGAGTTCGATAAGTGAGCGCGTCGGCAACTGACAAAGTCATGAAGCTGGTACGCCGCGCGGGAGTTCTGCGTCCTCGCGATCTCGACGTACACGATCTGCCGCGTGAACATCTCATCCGGCTCTATCGCGCGGGCAAACTACACCGAATCGGACGCGGCCTCTACGTTGCCGCCGATGCCGACCCCACCGAACACCGCACCCTGGCCGAAGTGTGCAAGCGGGTGCCTTCCGGCGTGGTGTGTCTCCTCTCGGCTCTCCAGTTCCACGGCCTCACCACTCAGATGCCCCACCAAGTCTGGCTGGCCCTGAAAAAGGATGCCCGCGAACCCAAGGAACCCAGCCTCCCCATCCGCACCGTTCGAGTCTCAGGCGAGGCTTTCAGCGCGGGAGTGGAAGAGCACGACGTGGAAGGGGTGCGGGTCAAGGTCTACAACCCGGCCAAGACCGTGGCCGACTGCTTCAAGTTCCGCAACAAGATCGGCCTGGACGTGGCTCTGGAGGCTCTGCGTGACTGCCGTGGGCAGCACCTTTGCACCAGCGACGATCTGTGGAACTACGCCAAGGTCTGCCGCCAGACCAAGGTGATGCAGCCCTACCTGGAGGCTCTGGCGTGAGCCAGACCCAGGTAAAGAACATGGCGGTCTCGGTGAGCCAACGCCTGCTCAACCTGGCGCGGGAGCGGGGTGAGAACTATCAGCTACTCCTGACCCGCTACGCCCTGGAGCGCTTCCTGTACCGCCTGTCAATCTCTCGGTACGCCCACAGCTTCGTGCTCAAGGGGGCTTTCCGCTTCATGGCCTGGACCAACGAAGCTCACCGCCCCACCAGAGACATGGACTTCGCTGGTACTGGGGACGAATCGCCCGAGGCGCTGGGCATGGTGATCTCGGAACTTTGCTGGATCGAGGACGCACCGGACGACGGCCTGCAGTTCGATGCGGGCATGGTCCAAGTGGAGGCCATCCGGGAGGACCAAGTCTATCAAGGGCTGCGGGTGAAGTTTGTCGCCCATTTGGGGAACATTCCCATTAATGTGCAAATCGACGTGGGCTTTGGCGACGCGGTGACCCCTGGGCCGGAGGTAATCGACTATCCCACCTTGCTGGACCAGCCTGCGCCGCGCATCAGGGCCTATCCCAAGGAGAGCGTGGTGGCCGAGAAGCTGCAAGCCATGGTGGCCATCGGCATGCCCAACAGCCGCATGAAGGACTTCTACGACATCTGGACCATGGCCAGGGTCTTCCCCTTTGAGGGAGCGGTCTTGGCCCAGGCCATCAAGGCCACCTTTGCTCGCCGCAAGACCACTTTGCCGGAGAATGTGCCCACCGGACTTAGCGACGAGTTCGCCCAGGACAGCGGCAAGGCGGCCCAGTGGGGGGCTTTCGTCAAACGCAACGGCCTGGAGACCGGCGGGGCCAGCCTGCCCCAGGTGATCGCCAACCTGCGAGGGTTTTTGTTGCCGCCGCTGCATGCCGCTGCCGCAGACAAGGGATTTAAACTAACTTGGCCAGCCGGGGGGCCGTGGCAATAGGGGGGAAAGCATGCCCGTTGATCACAAGGAAATCGCCTTGGAGGCGGCCATTGAGGACCACCTGGTTAACCAAGCCGGTTACGGCAAGGCCGATCCTGCAGCCTTCGACCGTGAACGCTGCCTTGATCCCTCCCTGTTCCTGTCCTTTGTGCAGGAGACCCAGCCCAAGGAGTGGGCCTACCTTGCGGGCATCCAGAAGGCCAAGGCCGAGGCTACCCTGCTGGACGATCTGACCAGTGCCCTAAACTCCGAGCACCAGGGCTGCCTCAACGTCCTGCGCCACGGCTTCAAGTGCTTCGGCAAGCTCTTCCGGGCGGCCTACTTCGCCCCGGCCAGCGGGATGAACCCCGAAACAGTGGCCCGCTATAAGGCCAACCGCCTTACCATCACGCGGCAGTTGCACTACTCGCCCAAGCATGAGAATTCCCTAGACCTGGTGCTGAGTCTCAATGGCATCCCGGTGGCCACGGCGGAGTTGAAGAACCCCCTGTCCGGCCAGACCTGGCGCAACGCGGTGAGCCAGTACAAGCATGACCGCGACCCCCAGGACCTGATCTTCCAGTTCAAGAGGCGGGCGCTAGTGCACTTCGCGGTTGATCCGGATGAAGTGCACATGACCACCAAGCTGGCCAAGGGCCACACCGTCTTCCTACCCTTCAACCTGGGCGACGACACCGGGGCGGGCAACCCCGTGAACCCGCATGGCTACCGCACCTCTTATCTCTGGGAGCGCATCTGGCAGCGGGACAGCTTCCTGGACATCCTGGCCCGCTTCGTTCACCTGGAGGTGGAGCACAAGGAGGTGGGGAAGAAGAAGATCAAGAAGGAAACCATGATCTTCCCCCGCTTCCATCAGTTGGATGCGGTGCGCAAGATGGTAGCTGACGCCAAGGAGAAGGAGACCGGCCACAACTACCTGGTCCACCACTCAGCAGGCAGTGGCAAGAGCAACACCATCGCCTGGCTAGCCCACCGCCTGGCCACCCTGCACAACGACAAGGACGAGAAGGTCTTTGACTCCGTGGTGGTCATCACCGACCGCCGGGTGCTGGATCAGCAGTTGCAGGACACCGTGTACCAGTTTGAGCACAAACAGGGCGTGGTGGAAAAGATCGACGTTGACTCCAACCAGTTGGCCCAGGCGCTGGCCAATGGTGTGCCGATCATCATCACCACCCTGCAGAAGTTCCCCTTCGTCACCGATAAGGTAGGCGACTTGCCCTCGCGCAAGTATGCCGTGCTCATAGACGAGGCCCACAGCTCCCAGGGCGGAGAGACCGCCACCGAGCTGAAGCAGGTGCTGGCCGGTGAGGCCATCAAGGAGGAGGCCAAGAAACAGGCGGAGGAGGAGGGCCTGCCCGACTACCAGGAAGAAATCCTCAAGGCCATGGCCAAGCGTGGCAAGCAGCCCAACATCAGCTTCTTCGCCTTCACCGCCACCCCCAAGTACAAGACCTTGGAGGTCTTCGGACGCGAGGGGGCGGACGGCAAGCCGGAACCGTTCCACCTCTACAGCATGCGCCAGGCCATAGAAGAGGGCTTCATCCTGGACGTGTTGGAGAACTACACCACCTATAAGACCTTCTATCGCCTAGTAAAGGCAATCGAGGACGACCCGGAGGTTGACCAGAAGAAGGCCGCCACGGCCCTGGCCCGCTTCATGAGCCTTCATCCCTACAATATCGCCCAGAAGACCCTGGTGATGGTGGAGCACTTTCGCAACACCACCCACCACAAAATCGGAGGCAGGGCCAAGGCCATGCTGGTCACCTCCTCCCGTCTGCATGCTGTGCGCTACAAGCTGGCCTTCGACAAGTACATAGCCGAGAAGGGTTACACCGACATCAAAACCCTGGTGGCCTTTTCGGGAACGGTCTTCGACTCGGACACCAAAACCGAGTACACCGAAGTCGGCATGAACAGCGCCATCAAGGAGCGGGAGCTGCCTGCCTACTTCGCTTCGGATGAGTATCAGCTGCTGCTGGTCGCCGAAAAGTACCAGACCGGCTTTGACCAGCCCCTGCTGCACACCATGTACGTGGACAAGCGTCTGATGGGCGTGCACGCCGTGCAGACTCTCTCTCGCCTGAATAGGCGGCGCGACGGTAAGAAAGACACCTTCGTCCTGGACTTCGTCAACGAGGCAGAGGACATTCTGGCCGCCTTCCAGCCGTACTACGAGCGAACCTTGATCGGGGAGCAGGCCGAACCAAAACAGCTGTACGAGATGCAAGCAAAGCTTGACGGTTGGCAGGTTTACTACAAAGCGGAGGTTGAGGAATTCGCCAAGGTCTTCTTCACGCCCAAGCACAAACAGACCAAGAGCGACCACGCCAAGATGTACGCCTGCCTCGACCCGGCAGTTGGGCGGTACAAGGAGTTAGCGGAGGAGGAGCGCGAGGAGTTTAGGAAGACCCTGGTGGCTTTCCGCAATCTGTACGCCTTCCTCTCGCAGGTAGTTCCATTCCAGGACATGGACCTGGAAAAGCTGTACAGCTACGTCCGCTTCCTGATCAGCAAGCTGCCCAAGCGGGAGTTCGGCCCGTCTTACCACTTTGACGATGAAGTGGACCTGCAATATTACCGCCTTCAAAAGATCAGTGAAGGGGCGATCAAGCTAGAGAAGCAGGGCGGTGAGGAGATCAAGGCCCCGACCTCCATGGGTACGGGCACCGCTCATGACATGAAGATCGGGTTATCTGAACTTATCGACCGCCTCAACGAGCGCTTCGGAACGGACTTCAAACCGGCAGATCAGCTCTTCTTTGACTCAATCCGAGAGGACGCGGTGGCCAACGACAAGCTGCGCCAGGCCGCTCTGGCCAACACCTTGGAGAACTTCGGCTTCGTGTTCCTGAAGGAATTGGAAGACCTTTTCATTGACAGGATGGACCAGAACGAGGAAATCACCGCGAAGTTCATCAATGAGAAGGAGTTCCAGAAGGTGGTGGGCCAAGCCTTGCTCAAGGAGGTCTATGAGCAGATCAATGCCAAAGGGGAAGGCCCAGTACAGCAAGCGCAATGAGGCGGAGGAAGCGCATCAAAAGCCCATTCACAAGATCACATACGATGGGCAACGCGATGGGCACAATGTTTAGTAGGGATTGTTTTTTGTTAGAGTAAACGCTCACACTAACAGGCGGACCGCAAGATAACTGTCGCGACAATATGCTGATATTTAAGGGTAAAAATCGCTATGGAGAGATGACCGAGCTGGCCGAAGGTGCACGACTGGAAATCGTGTGTACGCCCAAAAGGTGTACCGAGGGTTCGAATCCCTCTCTCTCCGCCAAATAAATAAACACGGGGAGTTGGCCTAAACGGCCGGCTCCCCTTGTTATTTGTGTACCATGAAGCGTGGGCCCAGCCCCGGCCGGGGCTGGGCCCAAAATTTATGCGTCCCCGGCGCCCGCCGGACATCACCCGCCTGTTTTTTAATCCGACGCCAAGGGAAGGATGCCCATGTTGCGGGCCTGATCCACCGAAATCAGTTGGTACTGCGCATCGGCGGGCTTCTCCGATTGGAACCTGTTGACCGAGTTCTCAAGCTCCGCGGTGCCGGCCTTCAGGGCCTTGACGAAGCTGTTCCAAGAGGCGTTGTGTATTTTCTTGCCGAGTTGTTCGGAGGTGAGCTTCTTGGATTTGTACTGGGCCAGATCGACATCGCCCATCATGGTGGTTTCCAGGCCCACGACGCGGTTTTGGTCCGGATCGAGGCTGAAGGCGAAGAAGGCGTGGCCCGGGATCAGCACCAGATAGGACAGGATGTCTATCTTGCGACAAATACTGGCGAACAAAACCGTGCCGTCGATGCAGTTGGTCTGTTGCGCGTTGAGAGAATCACCGAACAAACGCACGTGTTGGGCGTAAATGGCCGGTGAAACCGCCGAGGGGGTGGTGATGCTGCTGTATTTCATCCCCCGGCGCTGCATCACGTTCCAGATGGCGAACACCTGGCGGATCACCACATTGGGGTCGCCGCTCTGGTAGCCGGTGAAGGCGTCGATCTCCCCGGATTGCAAGGCCTCCTTGAGAATTTGGTCTACCCAGGGGTGGTTCTCGTTGACATACGCGGCGAACATCCAGCTCATGTCCACCCCGGGTTCGACGGCCTGGCTCTCGTCCTCCACGGGGTTGCCGTCCTTGTCGGTTGGCATGAGATAGATGGGGCAGTCGTTGAGAGAGCGAACGGTGACCGTCTCCGACTTGATGCCCTGGGACTTGCCGTTTATGAACAACTCCATCACCACCGACATGGGCCGGACCTGGCGGGACTTTAGCAGGGCGGAATAATTCCAGTTGATTTTGGGAAAGATATCGTATGCTTCTTCAGGTACGCCGATCGTCCCCTGCACCGAGCTTTGGCTCATCAAGCGGTTGGCCTTCACCACCAGCTTGACCTTGCTGCCGGCCGGCGCGTCCGCCACCATCGCCCCGATAAACCCGTCGGGGTCGCCAATGAAATATTCCGTGTCCTCGTCCTCCTCGGACGCGGCCATGGTGGCGGTGGATACGATAAGGGATGGGAATAGTTGCCTATCCAAGGCCACCACCGGCTCCCAGCTTAGTTCGGCGGCCGCTTGGCTGGCCTGCGCCGCCACGGGCATCACCCAACAACCAATCAGCACAAAAACGATCACCGCCAACAGCCACGCTTTTTCCATGGCCTTGCCCGCGGTTTTATCCTGGTTTCTAGGGCAGTGCTGGAAGATCATCGGCAACATCCATCCCCTTTTTGCCGGGGCCTTCGCACCCGGCGCTTTTTTGGTTACTTTTTCTTTTCGGTCTTCCCGCCTACCCGGCAAAAGCCGCGTCAGGGGCGGTCCTTCCCCAACATACCGGAAAACAGGCTCAATTAAGATCGCTGTCCTTGTAGTACCTGGTGGCCTTGCCGGTAAGCTCCATGGCCAGCCCTTTGTCGGTGAGCTGATACAGCCACACCCCCGGGGAAACCGAGACGGCCCCGGCGTAGGCGCCGCCTTCCTCGCCTATCTTCTTGGCCGCTGAGCCCTGTCCGCCAATCTCCCAGCCGGTATCCACAAACCGCTTAAGGTCCTTTTGGTTCTCGAACACCAGGACCAGGCGGAACTTCTTTACGCCAAAGCCCCACCCCGCCTGGGCCTCGACCATCTTCATGTAGATTTCCTGCTTGGCTTTTTTGTCGAACACGATCCCCTTGCCCGCGCCGCCGCCGAACAGCAGGATCTTGGTGCCGAAGTTGCTGAAAACCGCGTACCCGTCCGCTTTGCCTATCAAAGTTTTGGCCGAAGGACGCATTTTGTATAAACGATCCAAGGTTTCTTGAGCCATTTTGCGGAGTTCCGCCCGCGCCTCGGCCACGTCTTTTTTGCTCGCGGCCAGGGCGGAGCCCGCCGCCATGGTCAACCCCAACACCAGTCCCATGACCACGGCAAACATGACATGGCGGCTCTTCTTCATTCTCTTGCCTCCGTTAGGCCCACGTCGATTCGATCAACCCCGCTCCGCCTCCCGCGATGCGAACAGGCGCGAAAGGTCGGCTCGCCACGGCGGTTGCCACCAAAACTTTGCAGCGCGTTGTAGTATTTATTATTGTACAAAATATTATCCATAGTTTTTGACAGTTAATTGACATCGCCCTTTTTTTCATGGTTTGCTTTGCTGACAAGCGTGTCGACGCCACCCCACAGCACCAGGAGGCAGGCCGTTTTCAAGCTGGCCCACGATCCCCTGGCCCCCTTCGCGGCCAGCCGCACCCCGGCCGGGCTCTACGCCCGCTCCCGCTGGCTGGGCGGCGACCCCCGCCTGGGGCGGGACATGGCCCGCGCCGTGGCCGCCCTCGGGAAGGGGCAGCGGGCCGACGGCTCCTGGGGCGGATCGCCTCTGATCACCCTGGGCCGCCTCTTCGGCCTGCACCTCACCCAACGCGATCCCGACCCGGCGGTGGAGCGGGGCCTGGACCGGCTTTGGGGGTGGGCCATGGCTCCCGCCGCCCCCGCCGCCCCCACGGCGCGCGAGCTGCACGGCCTACCCTTCACTCCCAGCCGGGGTGACGCCCTGTGGCCCGCGGCGGCGCTGTTCCTGGCCACCATCTTCGGGCGCGAACAAGAGCCCAGGGTGATCGAGGGGTTGCGGCATCTGGAAAAGTGCCTGATGGGCGGCGACGACCTGGGTTGGGCCGCGCGCTCCAACCTGCTCCGCGCCCTGGCGGTGCACCCGGAGTTTTGCCGGGGCCGGGGGGTGAAGGCCTTCTTAGAGCAATTGCTCGAAGTCATCCCCGAACAAGGCCCCTGGCCCAGAGGCCTGCCTTTTCACCAGGTGGTCAACGCCTTGGCCCACCTCCCCGGCCGCCGGGCCTCAGGCCTGCTGCGGCCCCTGCTGCCAGGCCTGGCCGCGGCTCAGGCCCGCGACGGCTGGTGGGGGCGCACTGACCGCGAGTTCAAGAGCTTTCTGCTGGTGCACGCCCTCAAGAACCTGGGGCTGCTTCCCCGCTGAAACTGCCGACTCTTTCAAGCAAAATCAGGGCTTGGGGGCTAGAAGAAAAAAGCGCCCTTCTTGCCAGCGATAACGGGCGGTTATCTCCCGGCCCCGGGTGTTGTCGTAGTAGGTGTGGCTGAGCACCCCGTCCTCCGCCCGTATCAAGGGGGTGGAGTTGTTGCGCCCGGCCCCGGACACGGCCAGGGCGCGGCCCCCCTGCACCGGCAGCTCGGCCAGGCGGCCCTGGGGGGTCAGGGTGAACAGGCGGTAAAGGTTGGCGTTGCAGGAGCCATAGGCCCCCAAATTGAAGTCCGGGCGGCCGTCGCCGTTGTAGTCGGCCAGGACCAGGGTGAGCGGGACCCAGAAAAAGGCGAGTTCCTCTGCGTTTCCAGAGGGATAAAACAGCTCACCCCAGGCGCGCTGATCCAGCAGGGCCTCGCCCCGGCGCACCCGGAGGGCGAAGGTTCCCTCCCATTTGTCCCCCGCGCCGCACCAGGGCTCGGGGTCCAGGAAGCGCCTCCCCTGGACCAGCACCACCTCCAGGGTCTCGCTGCGGCCGTCGCCGTCCAGGTCGGCCTGGGCCGAGGCGATCACCACCTGCGTCGGTGCATGCCCCGCCGAGGCCGCCCCGGCCATGAACGAAAACCACAGAACCAAGGCCATTATCAAGGCGTTCAAGTAAGACATAGCTCAATATAGCGCCGTGGCCCTGCCGAGCCAAGCGGAAGCGTCATGGCAAATTAGCTAATGGACTAGGATGGTTGGTTGTTGGCCCCCTGGGAATATTATATTATTTTGATCACAGGTTTTTAATTACGGCTAAACTTGACACGGCTTTGTTTATCGGACGGCCCGTCCGCCGAGCCAGGTTATGTATCAAAAATTTTTCCGTTTGGAACTGCCTCCCTTTGATCCGGAGCCCGACTCCCGGCTCATTGTGCTTACCCCCACCCACCGCGAGGCCCTGGCCACCCTGGTCTACGCCATGGAACAGCGGGAGGGCTGGGCCCTGCTCTACGGCGACGCGGGCCTGGGCAAGACCACCCTGCTCAAGGCTCTTATGATGGAATTGGACCAGACCACCATGGCGGCGGTGGTCACCAGCCCTTCGCCGGGCGTCGTGGACCTGTGCAACCAGATCGCCCTGGCCGTGTGTATGGAAGGGCCGTTCCAAACCGAGGGGAATTTTTTCATAGGCCTGCGCAAGCTCATGAAACAGTTCCGGGCCAAAGGCGACAAGGTGCTTTTGGTCATCGACAACGCCCATTCCCTGACCCCGGAGCAACTGACCCAATTGCGCCTCATAGCCTCCGCCGACAGGGAAGAGCCCAGGGTGCTCAACGTGTTCCTGTCCTCGCGCCCGCTCATCAAACACCTTTTACAACAGGCCAGAGAGGAAGACCTGCGCCAACTCCTGCACCGGCAACGGCGCCTGGAGCCCTTGACCAAGGAGGATACCGCCCAATACGTGCGGGAGCGACTGCGGGCGGCGGGTGGCGACCCGGCCATCTTTCCCCCGGAAACCCTTGAGGTAATCCACGCCCACACCCAGGGAGTGCCCCGCCTGATCAACGCGTTGTGCCTAAAATGCCTGAAAAGCGCCGACCAACAGGGGCAAGAACTAGTGAGCCCCCAGATGGCCAACCAGGCCCTGCAAGACCTGGGGCCGCTGGCCACCATTTTGGACCCCACGCCCGCCCCTCCACTTTTGCCGCACCATCACCATTTCTACGAGGGCATTGACGATCGCTGGAGCCCCTGCGCCGACCCTCCGCCCCGGCCGGAGTTGGGAGACCAAGAGCAGCACCTGGAAAACCGGCTGCTCAACCGCTGTCACGCGGCCTACCGGGGCATGTCCTGGTGGGACAAGACCACCCAGTTCACCGTGGAGTGGGACAACCTGCGGCGGCGGCGCCTGGGGGTGCTGGGGCCCGCCTTCCCCTCCTTCTGCCCCCGTTGGGTGGACGAGCGCTGGGGAGACCTAAACCAGGCCCGGCGCGACGCCGACTCCATGGGCGCCCTATACACCGACTGGATTGATGCGCAATACAAACGGGTTATGGGCAAGCGCCTGGGAGAGATGCCCCAGAGTGAGTTGCACGGCAAAACGGCCCGCGACTGCTATAGCGCCGCGCGGGAGCAAGGGGACGACGCAGGTGCCCAGCCGGTGAAAGCTCCCTTTGAGGTCGAGGCGTTCGACCCCGATGACCCGGAGCATGCCGGCCACGCGGCCAAGGCCCTGGACGAGATTTTTGAACTCGCCGGCTACGTCTGCGCCCAGGAAAAGCGCGGGGCCGCGGACCTGGTCAACGAGGCGGTGTGCCAGGCGGTGCTGCCGCTCAAGGCCCTGAGCGCCATCCCCAAGCTCCAGCAACAGGTTAGCGAGGCCCTGGACCGCATGGGCCACAAAGACCGCCCCGCTCCGGACCCACCCCCCAAGGACGGCCGCCCAGCTATCATCATTTAGTTCGCATAGTTCGCATGGTTCCATGAAGGCCCGGCGGCTAAGCGGCATGGCGCTGCCCGGCCGCGGCGCTGCCCGGCCGCGGCGCTGCCCGGCCGCGGCGCTGCCCGGCCGCGGCGCACCCCGCCCTTGACAACAATGCGGTAGGGGCGGGTATGTTAAATGAATACCGATAAATGGGGGACTGTGATGTCCGAGAGCAAGGTCGGCGAGGTCTTCAAGTTCTTCGCCAAGCCCATGGTGGCCGCCATCCGCGTCACCGGCGCAAGCCTGGCGGTGGGCGACAGGCTCCACTTCGCCGGGTTCACCACCGATTTCGAGAGCACCGTGGAGTCCATGCAAGAGGAGCACGCGGTCATCGAAACCGCCGGGCGGGGCCAGACCGTGGGCATCAAGGTGCCCGAGCGCTGCCGCCCCGGCGACGAGGTGTACAAGCTGGACTGAGCCGCCTCCCCCCGCCGCCAAAAGTCACCGGGAGAACCGCCCCGCCTTCCCGCAACCGAGGAGTATGCCATGAGTCCCTATCCCGCCCTGTTTTCGCCCCTGGAACTGAACGGCCTTTCCCTGGCCAACCGCATCACCATGGCCCCCCTGTTCCTGGGCTATGCGGGCAGCGACGGCCTGGTCAACCCGCGCCTGCTGGAGCACTACCAGGCCATGGGAGCCTCGGGCGCGGCCATGGTCATAGTGGAAAACGCCTCCATCGACCCACGGGGGCAGGGCTCGCCCTTCACCATGCGCATCGACGAGGACCGCTTCGTCCAGGGCCTGGCCCGCCTGGCCAAGGCCATCCAGGAGGGCGGGGCAATGGCCGGCTTGCAGATCAACCACGCCGGGCGCTTCGCCCACGGCGAGGGCGTCCCCCTGGCCCCCTCGGCGGTGCCCCTGGGGAAGATGGTCCCCGAGGCCCTCACCCTGGAGCAGATCGCCGGGATCGTGGAGGCCTTCGCCCAGGCCGCCCGCCGGGTGCGCCAGGCCGGTTTCGACCTGGTGGAGTTGCACGGGGGCACCGGCTATCTGCTGGCCCAGTTCCTCTCGCCGCGCACCAACCGCCGCGACGATGAGTACGGCGGCTCCCTGGAAAACCGCCTGCGCTTCCCCCTGGAGGTGATCGCGGCGGTGCGCCAGGCGGTGGGCCCGGACTACCCGGTGGGCTACCGATTCCTTGCCGACGAGTGGCTGCCCGACGGCCTGCAACTTGCCGAGGCGGTGCAGGCGGCCCCGCGCCTGGCCGAGGCGGGCCTGGCCTACCTGTCGGTGATGGGCGGCACCTATGAGTCGTTCTTTTTGCCCGAGCGCCAGGAGCAGGAAAAACAGCCCGGCTACATGCTCTCCCTGGCCGCGGCGGTCAAGGAGGCGGTGAGCGTGCCGGTGATCTCCGCCGGGCGCATGCAGGACCCGGCCCTGGCCGAGGCGGCCATCAAGGAGGGCAAGGCCGACCTGGTGGGCCTGGCCCGGGTGCTCCTGGCCGATCCCCTTTGGCCCTCAAAGGCCAAGGAGGGCCGGGCCGAGGAAATCGTGCCCTGTGAGCCCACTTGCAATCTGTGCTTCTCGCGGGTGGCCAAGGGGCAACCCATCTTCTGTTCCCAGTGGCCCAAGGAAAAGCGCGAGCACTTCGCCACCAGGGACTAATAGGAGAGCCCCATGCCAACCAAGCGCCTGCCCCTGGTACTGGCCATGCTAAGTCTTTTTTTGCTGATGGCCGCCGTCGTGGCCCAGGCCCAACCCTGCGTGGTGACGGCCAGCGTGCCCGCCAACCGGGCCCAGGGGGTGGACCCCAAGCTGGCCTACATCGAGGTCAGCTTCAATCAGGACATGACGCCCGGCCGCTGGTCCTGGGTGACCAACCCCAAGCTGGGGGCCTTCCCGGTGGTGGCGGGCAAGCCGGTGTTCGTGGACGGGCGCACCTGCCGCCTGCCGGTGAAGCTGGCACCGGGGGTCACCTACGCGGTGGGCATAAACACCGAGGGATACGGCAACTTCCGCGCCCTGGCCGCGCCGGGCACGCCCTGCGCGCCCTATCAGATAATTTTTACTACGGGAAATTAGGCCGGGCTAGGTCATCAACGACCACACCTCCACCGTCTCGTCCATGCCCTTGAAGCACACCCCGCCCCGGGGGTAGGTGGGCCACAGGCCCTTGATCTGCTCCCGCACCGCCTGGCTTATCAGGATGTCGCCGCCCTGGGCCATGTCGGCCAGGCGGGCGGCCAGGTTGGTCACCGGGCCGCTGGCGGTGTAGGTCATGCGGCTGCCCAGGCGGGTGGGGCCCACCAGGGCTTGGCCCAAGTTGATGCCCATGTTCAGGCGCAGGGGGTCGGACTCCAGGCCCAGGGAAAGGTTGTTCATGGAGGCGGTGGCCTGAATGTCGAAGGCCGCCTCCACCGCCTTGCGGGCCCCGGCGGCGGGGTCCTCGTCGGAGAATATGATCATCAGCCCGTCCCCGGCGGTCTCGTTTATGTCCCCGCCGGAGCGGTGGATGGGGTCCACGAAGCTGGAGAAGAAGCGCTCCACCAGCTGGTTGACCTCTTCGGGCATGCGGGAAAAGAGCCGGGAGTAACCTTCGATGTCCAGAAACAGCACCGCCACCTGGCGGCGCTGCTTGCCCTGGGCCAGGCCCTGGGGCCCTTCCTGGGCCATGCGGGCCACCGCCCGGGGCACGAAGGGGGTGAGCTGCTGAAGGCTCTGGCTGATCTTGAGCTTGTCCTGGGTCACCTGCCAGTGCAGCTTGGCACCCAGGAGCTGATTGCCCGCGATGTCGGCCAGATCGCGCATCAGAAACAGCTCGCGGCGGGTGAAGCGCGCGCCGGGCCGGGCCAACACCGTGCCCACGGCCAGGGCCTCGCCCTTGACCAGAATGGGCATGGCCGCCTCGGGGCCGGTGGCCACCACCGTGCCGTCGGGGCGGGTGACTTTGCCGGGCTGGTTGAGCAGCACCGCCTTTTGCTGGGACAGGGCCTTTTGCACCGCGGGTCGGTTGCGCTTGCAGCTCAGGCAGTTGCGCGGGGTGGCGAACAGGTCGCACTGCATGGGGCGGGTGTAGGCCGTGGCCGCCGGGTCCAGAAGCAGGATGCAGGCCTCCATGGCCTCGGGCACCACCTTTTTGGCCTCGGCGCGCACCGCTTCCAGGATGTGGTTCACTTCCAAAACGGCGGCCAGGCGGCGGCTCAGACGGCGGTAGAGCTGGTAGCGCTCCTGAAAATTCTTTTCCACGTCCTCCTCCGCCAAGGGGTGTCGTTTCATTCTCGGGCCTGGCGGGCCTTGGGGCAAGGACGCAGGGCAAAAAATCGGAGGCGCGCCCGGAAAACCTCGCCAAAAAAGAAGCCCGCCCTCCGCGGCGCGGAAGGCGGGCTTAACTATCAGACTGCCGAACCGGCCGGGGCCGGTTGGCTATGAACTACTTGCTGTCGACGATCTGGTAGTAGTCCATGAGGATCTTGGCCACTTCGGGGCGGGAGAACTCGGGCGGCGGGGCAATGCCCTGGCCCAGCATCTCGCGCACCTTGGTGCCCGACAGCAGGACGAAGTCTTCCTTGGTGTGACCCTCGGGAGCGTCCTTCATCATGATGACCTTGTTGAGCACCTTGGAGAAGGCGGTGTGGTCGGCCCGGTAGATCTCGATCTTCATGGCGCCGGCGGGCACCTCTTCGTCGAAGATGGTCTGGGCGTCGAAGCCGCCGTAGTAGTCGCCCACGCCTGCGTGGTCGCGGCCCACGATCAAGTGGGTGCAGCCGGTGTTCTGACGGAAGACGGCGTGCAGCACGGCCTCGCGGGGGCCGGCGTAGAGCATGTCGAAGCCGTAGCCGGAGACCAGCACGGTGTTGGGCTCGAAGTACAGCTCCACCATCTTGCGGATGCAGGCGTCGCGCACGTCAGCCGGAATATCGCCGGCCTTCAGCTTGCCCAGCAGCATGTGGATGAGGATGCCGTCGCACTTCAGGTCGTTGTAAGCCATGCGGCAGAGCTCTTCGTGGGCCCGGTGCATGGGGTTACGAGTCTGGAAGGCCACAACCTTGGACCAGCCCAGCTTTTCCATCTTCTCGCGGATCTCGTAGGCGGTCATGAAGGTGCCCGGGAAATCCTTGTCGAAGTAGGAGTAGTTCAGGACCTTGATGGGGCCGGAGATGCAGGTCTTGCCCACGGTGTTGAAGGCCTTGACGCCGGGGTGAGCCATGTCGTCGGTGCGGTAGATCTTCTGGGTCATCAGGGCCATCTCGTCGTCGGTGAAGGTCTCGACGGCCTTGACGTCCTGGACGGCCAGGACCGGGTTGCCGGCCACGTTGGGGTCGCGCAGGGCGATGCGGTCACCGGCCTTGATGGTGCCGGCGTCCTCGACCATGTTCAGCACCGGGGTGGGCCAGAACAGACCGGAGGCGGTCTTGAGCTCTTTGGCCACGCCCAGGGCGTCGGCCTTGCTCATGAAGCCCTCGAGGGGGGTGAAGTAGCCGCCGCCCAGCATCACGGCGTTGCCGGCCGCGGCAGAGCTGATGACGATCGAGGGCAGACCCAGGGCCTCTTTGGCCAGGTCCGCGCGCTGAGCTTCGTCCATTACGTACAGCGGCTTGAGATTTCCACCGCCATGAGGTTCGATAAGTGCCATTTGTATAAGCCTCCTTACGCTAGTTCCCGCGCCCCCCGCTGGGGACGCCCGCCTTGAGGGGCGGGTAATTTATTCTTTACCTTCGTCTCCGGACCGGAAACGGCCCGGCGTTGTTAACGGCGTTCACTTTGTGCCTTTTGGCACTTTAGCGGACAAAAACTTGGGGCCCTCAGGCCCTTCCAACAAGACCCCGGCCGCCCTCTGCCGGCCCGGACTTGCCCTCTCTCACGCATTACTAGAGTCTTGGCTACCTTAAATACACCCCGTGGCGGTGTCAAGCTTAAAGTATATCCGTAGCCTAGGCCACCCGGCCCGATTTTCCATCCCGAATCATCTCGGCCAGGCAGCGGTATTTCTCCAGGGTGTAGACCCCTTCCAGCCAGGCGGCCCACCATCCGGCCTTTCCGTCCATAAAGCCCAGGCGTACCAGGTACCTATGCACAAAGGCCCAGGCGGCGTGGGTGGGCCCGGTCAGGGAGCCGCACCGCTTGCCCGCCGCCAGCATGAACCGGGCCCCGGCCTCGGCATATCCCCGGGCTCGAGACCGGTAGTCCTCCACCGTGTCGTAAGAATAATGATCGTAGAGTCCGGGCAGGCGGCCGGTGCTTCCCCGGGCTTCCAAACGCTCGTGCACCTGCTGGCGCACCCAACGGGCCGCCCCCCGACGGTACAGGCGGGGCTTCCACTCCGGGAAAAAGCCCCCATGGCGCATAAAATGGCCGAAAAACCACACCCTGGAAGGCATGAGCAGGATGTCGTGTTCAGGCTCGGGCCCCTGCTTGAAACCCCGCAGGCTGGCGATGCTTTCCGGAGCCAGCACCTCGTCGGCGTCGAGCATCAATATCCAGTCGCCGGTGCACAAGCCGGCGGCGGCGTTGCGCTGGTCGGCGTAGCCGGTCCAGGCGCGAAACTCCACCTTGGCCCCGGCCTGACGCAAAATCTCCACGCTGCGGTCGCTGGAGCCCGAGTCCACGGCCACGATCTCGTCGGCCACCTGGCTCACCGCCTTCAGCCAGCGGGGCAGGTTTTTTTCCTCGTTCTGCACGATTACGGCGGCGGAAAGCTTGATCATGGCCCCTACCAACGGCTCTTGGTCCGGGTGAGCTTGAGCGAAAAATCGAGAGCTTGGTCCGAGCGCTTGACGATGATGCGGGGAATGGCCAGGGGATCGGTGCTACCGGCCAGCATGCCCGGCCGGGTGGAGCAGGCCGCGCTGAAGCCCGCCCCGGCCACCGCCAGCTTCACCTGATCGTTGAACAGGCCGTAGGGGTAGGCGAAGCTGCGGGCGGGTTTGCCCAAGAGTTCGCTCAGGGTCTCCTGGCAGGCGGCCAAGTCCCGGGCCAACTCATCGGGGCTCAGGGAGGTCAGGTCGCGGTGCTGGTGGCCGTGGCCCCCGAACTCCACCCCCTGGGCGGCCAACTCCTTGATTTGCCCGGCGTCCAGCAGGGGAACCGAGGGGATGCCCTTGCCCTGGTCCCACACGTTGCTGCCCCCTATCTGACTGGTGACCACGAACACCGTGGCCCCCATGCCCCTGGCCTGGACCAGCGGCCAGGCGTTGGCGGCAAAGTCCTGGAAGGCGTCGTCAAAGGTGAGCACCGCCGTCTTGGCTCCCTCGCCCGCCTCCAGGGCGTCCTTGAGGCTCGTCACCTCATAGCCCCGGCGGGCCATGGCGTCCAACTGGTTGGCAAAGGCCCGGGGCGGAACCCTGAGCTTGGGCAGGGGGGTGCCGTCCAATTCCTGGACAATCTGGTGGTACATGAGCACCGGCGAGCCCGGTTGGCGGCTCCGCCACCAGTGGTAGCGGGCGCTGAAGGCCAGGGCTCCCAGCCCGGCCAGCCCTACCGGCCACCAGATCACAGCGTACTCCCGGCCAGTACCCGGCCGTAGATTTCCTCGGTGGCGTCGAGCATGGCCTCCATGGAGTAGCGCGCCAAGACCAAGCGGCGGCCTCCCCGGCCCAGTTTCGCGGCCAGTTCGGGGTCGTCCAGCAGGCGGGCCACCCCGGCGGCCAGGGCCGAGGCGCTGCCGGTTTCCACCAGCAGGCCGGTCTGTTCGTCGATGACCACCTGGCCCACGTCGCCCGCCTTGGCGGCCACCACCGGGCGCTGGGCGGCCATCTGCTGCAACACCGCCTGGGGTACGCCCTCGTTCTTGTCGCTGGCCAAAACGCCCACATCGATCAGGGGCAGCAAGCGCTCCACGTCCGGGCGCATGCCGGTCATCACCACCCGTCCGTCCAGGCCCAGGCTTTGCACCAGTTCGCGCACCTCCTGCTCCTTGGGCCCTCCGCCCACGATGAGGAACTGCGCCCGGCGGCCATGGCCGAGCAGTTCCTTGGCCATGGCCAGGAACAGGTCGTGGCGCTTCCAGGAGCGCAGGATGGCCACGATGGCCACCACCGGCAGGCCGGGGTCGAGGCCCAGCTCCTTGGCCAGGCCCGCCTCGGGCTCGCGGGGGGCGTAGCGGCCCACGTCTATGCCCGTGGGGATGGACGCCACCCGCCCCGGAGCCAGGCCGTAGTCCTCGACGAGGTGGCGGCGGATGCTCTCGCCGGTGGTCACCACCGCCTGGGGCAGGCGGTAGACGAAGTTGAAGGGGTGCCCCGGCACCTTGGCCGAGAGGTGGCGGGTGCGCAGGGAGGCCACCCCGGCCCAGCGGGCGGCCATGCCCCCCACCCAGCCGTCCACCGAGGAGTGGGTGTGCAAAATATCGGTGTTCTGGCTCTTGAGCAGGGCGCGCATCTTGAGTATGGCCGGAAGATCCCAGGGGCCGCGCATTTCCATAGGGTGGAACGTCAACCCTTCGGCTTCGGCCGCCCGGCGCAGCTTGCCCGTGGGGCAGCCCGCCAGGGCCACCCGGTGGCCCCGCCCGGCCATGCCCAGGCACTCGGTGAGAATGCGTATCTCCTGGCCGCCCCAGCCGTTGGACCATTCCGAATGTATAATGTTTAGAGGCTTCATCTGGCCTTTCTTACGGTAGCCGGCGGGTTGCGTCAAGCGCGGCCTGCGACGGCGCATTGACATTTTACCCTGGCCGGGCCGATACTTGGCCCGGAGGAGCATATTGGACAACGAACTACAACCGAGCTTGCAACAACTTTGCGACCGTCTGGATTATTCCTTCAGCGATCCCGCCCTGCTCATGCAGGCGGTTCGCCATTCATCCTACATCCATGAGCACCCCGAGCTGGGGGGCGACAGCTACGAGCGCCTGGAGTTCCTGGGCGACGCGGTGCTGGAGCTGGTGATCACCGAGTTCCTGTACCGGCGCTTCCCCGAGGCCAGCGAGGGCCATCTCAGCAAGGCCCGGGCCGGGGTGGTCAACGAAAACCGTTTGGCCACGGTGGCCCGCTCCCTGGGCCTGGGCCCCTGCCTGCTCCTGGGCCGGGGAGAGGAGATGCAGGGCGGCCGGGAAAAACCCTCCATCCTGGCCGACGTGGTGGAGGCCATCGCCGCAGCCATCTACCTGGACGGCGGCCTGGAGCAGGCCCGCCGGGTGCTCAGCGCCCTGTTGGCCGAGGTGGCGGAAAAGGCCCTGCTGCGCACCCCCAAAAAGGACTACAAGACCCGTTTGCAGGAGGAGGTGCAGGAGGCGCTGCACCTCACCCCCAGCTACGAGCTGATCCACGCCGAGGGGCCGGACCACGCCAAGATGTTCACCGTGGCCCTGGTCATCGACGGCCGCCGGGTGGCCACCGGCAGCGGGCGCTCCAAGAAAGAGGCGGAGCAGGACTCGGCCCGCCGAGGCATCGACGCCTGGCGATTGATGGAGTGGGGCTAGCCCCGGCCCAGCCAAGTGCCGGCATACTGCGTTGCCGGCTTCGCTCGGGCCTCGACGTAGCGTTGTCTACGACTGCGGCCCTCGCTCGCCGGTCGCTTTGCCCTGCGGCGGCTGGCTGTGCCGGGCATGGCACCGCGACCTCACTCCGCCGAACTTGGAGCCTCCTCCAGCACCTAAACAATCAGTTGCGCTTCAGCACCCACCACAGCAGGGGCGGCGCGGCCAGGAGAATCAGGGCGGCGACGCCCATCTGCCAGCCACCGGTGTAATCCACCAGGCTCCAGGCGACAAGGGCGTACAACCCCAGGGCGATTCCCGCCCCCGCCCAGACCAGGGCCCAGGTCCTCTTTTTCTTGCCGCGCTCAGCGTCCATGCCGCTCCTCGTTTCGCCTTTCCATCTTAGCCCGGCCCACTTTTAGACGCCAGCCCCTAGCCCGCGTATTTCAGGATGGTTGGGTGGCATCCAACAAAGGAACTTATAGGTTCTTCATGAAAAAATTGCCGCGTTATCAAAATACACCTTGTACCCATCGCCGGCACAGCCAGGGAGTGCCAGGCAAGGCGGCGGTGAGCGCAGACCGCAGGCGTATTCTTATATACGCCGAGGTCTAAGCGAGGCCGCCAACGAAGCATGGCGCTTCCTGGCGAAGCCGCATGGCCTCCATGAAACATTACTGGCTAAAAACCCCCTTGCGGACGGCCTTAGGCTGTGCTACTTTTCACGCGCATCGGGCTCCCCGCCCGATTTTATCGAGTAGCAAGGAGCGACGAAAGCAACACCATGGCCAGCAACGCCTCCTATAGCGTCCGCGCCTATGCTTACGTCTATTGCTACGACTATCGGCCGCCCCGCGGCTGATAACTACCCCTACATAAACACCCATACCCCCAGTCCAATAGGATAGCCGTGCCCGCGCCGCAGCTTGCGGCCCGGCAGCGGACCATATACATCGTGGAGAAAATCATGTTGCAGCGAAGCCTGTTGACCGTTCTCAGCCTCATTGTCACCCTGGCCTTCGGCGCTCCCGCCGCCTTTGCCGGAACCAATCTGACCTACAGCAACTTCTTCCCCCCCACCCACGCCCAGAGCCAACTGGCCCAGGCCTGGTGCGATGAGGTCAAAAAGCGCACGGGCGGCCAAGTAACCGTGCAGTACTTCCCCGGCCAGACCCTGACCCCGGCCCGCCAGGCCTACGACGGCGTGGTCAACGGCCTGTCGGATTTGGCCATGGGCTGCTTCGCCTACACCCGGGGCCGCTTCCCGGCCATGGAGGCCCTGGATCTGCCCCTGGGCTACCAGAGCGGGGTGCAGGCCACCAAGGCGGCCAACATTTTCGTGGAAAAAATCCAGCCCAAGGAACTGGGCCAAGTGGTGGTGATGTACGTGCACGCCCATGGGCCGGGCCTGCTGTTCACCCGCGACAAGGCGGTGGCGACCCTGGAGGACATGAAGGGCCTCAAGATCCGCTCCCACGGCACCTCGGCCAAGCTGGTCAAGGCCCTGGGCGGCGTGCCGGTGACCCTGCCCATGCCCGACACCTACCAGTCCCTGGCCCGCGGCGTGGTGGACGGCTCCTTCTACCCGGTGGAATCCAACCTGGGCTGGAAGCTGGCCGAGACGGTCAAGTTCGGCACCTGGAGCCTGCCGGTGGCCTACACCACCAGTTTCTTCGTGGTGATGAACAAGGCGCGCTGGAACTCCCTGCCCGAGGACGTGAAAAGGACCATCCGCCAGATCAACCAGGAATGGGCGGGCAAGACCGGGGCCACCTGGGACGAAGCCGACAAGAAGGGCCTGGAGTTCTTCCTGGCCCAGCCCGGCCGCCAGATCATCAAGCTCAGCCCCGCCGAGGGCCGGCGCTGGCGTAAGGCGGCCCATCCGGTGATCGCGGAGTACGAGCAGTCGGCCACGGGGCGGGGCCTCAATGGCAAGGCGGTGGTCAAGGCGGCCCTGGAGGCCCTGGCCCAGGCCGGCGGGAAATAAAAAAAGCCATGGAAACCTACAATCGCCTCACCGGCTGGCTGGTGGGCGCTCTCAAGGCGGGTGGGGGCCTGTGCCTGGTGGCCATGATGGCCCTCACCTGCCTGGATGTGGTGTTGCGGGCCACGGGCAGCCCCCTGGAGGGGGCGGTGGAGTTGGTGGCCTGGCTGGGGGCCCTGGTGCTGGCCCTGGCCCTTCCCCAGACCCAGGCCCGCCACGGCCACGTGGGGCTCATGTCCCTGGTCCAGCGCCTGCCCCGGCGCTCCTCGGCCACGGTGCAGACCCTGGCCGCCGCGGGCTCCCTGGCCCTGTGCGGGGCCGCCGCCTGGCAGAGCTGGGTCTACGCGGGCCAGCTCATGGCCAGTAACGAAATATCCATGACCCTGGGACTGCCCCAGCACGTGTTGGCTAGGGTCATCTCCCTGGGCCTGTGGGTCACCTGCCTGGTCATCGCCGGGCAGACCTGGGCCCTGCTGCGCAAGGCGGTGCGCCCGTGAGCCCGGCGGTGGTGGGCCTGGTGGCCCTGGCCCTGATGCTCATGATCTTCTTCAGCGGCATGCCCGTGGCCTACGCCATGGCCCTGGTGGGCTGGCTGGGCTTCTCCTACCTGGTGCCGCCCCAGGCCGGGCTGGGCCTTCTGGCCCGCGACCTGGTGGGCACCTTTTCCAACTACGGCCTGGTGGTAATCCCCCTGTTCACCCTCATGGGTCAGCTGGCCCTGCACTGCGGGGTGAGCCGGCGGCTCTACGACGCGGCCCGGGCCATGTCCGGGGCCACCCGTGGCGGCCTGGCCATGGCCACCATCCTGGCCTGCACCGGCTTCGGCGCGGTGTGCGGCTCCTCCCCGGCCACGGCGGCCACCATGGCCACCGTGGGCCTGCCGGAGATGAAGCGCTTCGGCTACGACCCCGGCTTCGCCGGCGGTACCGTGGCCAGCGGAGGCGGCCTGGGCATGCTCATGCCCCCCAGCGTGGTGCTCATCGTCTACGGCATCCTCACCCAGCAGTCCATCGGCCAGCTTTTCGTGGCGGCCATCGTTCCCGCCCTGGTCATCTGCGGCCTGTTCATGCTGGCGGTTTTCCTGGTGTGCTGGTGGCGGCCGGAGCTGGGCCCTCCCGGCGAGAAGGTGCCCTGGCGGCAAAAGATCGCCTCCCTGGTGCAGCTGGCCGAGGTGCTGGTGGTGTTTTTGATGGTGATGGGCGGGCTCATCGCCGGGCTGTTCACCCCCACCGAGGCCGCCGGGGTGGGCGCGGGCGGCATGCTCCTGGTGGGCCTTATCCGCCGCTCGCTCACCTGGGCCGGTTTCAAGCGGGCGATCAGCGACACCCTATGGACCTCGGCCATGACCATGATGCTGGTGGCCGGGGCGGTGGTGCTGGGCCATTTCCTGGCGGTCACCCGCCTGCCCTTCATGATCGGCCAGACCGTGGCCGAGCAGTCCTGGCCCGGCTGGGTGGTGGTGATGGCCGTGGTGCTCATCTACCTGGTGGGCGGCTGCTTCATCGACGCCCTGGCGCTGATCATGCTCACCATCCCCATCTTCTACCCGCTCATCACCGGCCTGGGCTACGACCCGGTGTGGTTCGGGGTGATGATCGTGCTGGTCACCCAGATGGGGGTCATCACCCCACCGGTGGGGGTGAACGTCTACGTGGTGGCGGGCATCGACGGCCACACCTCCTTGTCGGCCATCTTCAAGGGGGCCATGCCCTTTCTGCTGGCCCTGGCCCTGGGCGCGGTGCTCATCACCGCCCTGCCCATGCTGGCCACCTGGCTGCCGGGAGTGATCTATTAGAAAAACCGTGCATGCGAAATAGGCCCTGTGGCGGTTAATCGCCCGGCCCAGTCATGGTATTCTTGGACCAGGAACCGGCGTTTTTCATCGCCGGCGGGAGATGCCATGACTACGCTCATTATCGCGGTTAGCGCCTCGATACTCATATCGGCCCTGTGCTCGCTGCTGGAGTCGGTGCTCTACTCCACCAGGATCATCACCCTGGAGGCGGCGGCCGCCTCGGGCAACCGCTACGCCCTGGCCATGCGGGCCTTCAAGTCCCAGGTGGACCGCCCCCTGGCGGCGATCCTCATCTTGAACACCGCGGCCAACACCGCCGGGGCGGCCCTGGCGGGCTGGGCCGCCGGGCAGGTGTGGGGAGCGGGCTCCCTGTGGGCCTTTTCGGTGTTCTTCACCCTGGCCATCCTCATCTTCAGCGAGATTCTGCCCAAGACGGTGGGGGCGGTCCACTGGCGCAGCCTGTGGGCCCCCTCCATCCTTCCCCTGCGCATCATGATCCTGTTGCTCAAGCCCTTCATCTGGCTGACCCAGGCGGTGACCGGGGTCATCACCCGCAGCCGCAAAAAGGGCTCGCCGGTGAGCGAGGAGGAGATCCTGGCCGCCGCCCACATGGGGGCCAGGGGCGGGGAGATCAGCCGCATGGAGGCGGAGCTGATCGGCAACATCATCGGCCTGGAGGAGATAACCGCCTCGGACATCATGACCCCGCGCACCATGATGATGTCCCTGAACGGCGAGTTGACCGTGGACGAGGTGGAACTGGAGGCCCGCCGCTGGGCCCACACCCGCATCCCGGTGTGGCAAGAAACTCCCGACGGGGTGGTGGGCTACGTGCACAAGGACGACATCATCCGCCTGGAGGGCCGCGACCTGGACAAGACCCTGATGAGCTTCATCAAGCCGGTGCGCTTCGTGCCCGGCGGGGCCAACGCCCTCAGGCTGCTGGCCGCCTTCCTGGCGCGCAAGGAGCACCTGGTGGTGGTGGTGGACGAATACGGCGGGGTCATGGGTCTGGTCACCCTGGAAGACGTCATCGAATCCCTGGTGGGCTCGGAGATAGTGGACGAAACCGATCAGGAAGTAGATATGCAGGAGCCGGCCCGCCGCCGAGCCAGGGCCATGCTCCAAGCCAGCGAGGAAGACGAACAGCTATGAGCCGGTTCGACCTGGACCTGATGGTTATCGGCGGGGGCGGCAGCGGCGGTTTCACCGCGGCCACCACGGCCATGAAATACGGAGCCAAGGTGGGCATGGCCGAGTCGGGCCGCTTGGGTGGCCTGTGCATCCTGGCCGGGTGCATGCCCAGTAAGACCCTTTTGCACTCAGCGGCCCAGGTGAAGGCCCAGGGGGTCAGCGGACGGGCGGCCTATCCCTCGGTGCACCGGTTCACCCGGGCGGTGGTGGATCATTTGGCCGGAGGCCGCGAAGAATCAGTGGCCGCCAAGGAAAAGCAGGGCCTCAAGCTCTACCGGGGCGCGGCCCGCTTCGTGGACCAGCACACCCTGGAGGTGGACGGCCAAAAGATAAGCGCGGCCAACTTCGTCATCGCCACGGGCAGCGTGGAAGGGGTGCCCCCGGTGCCGGGCCTGGCCGAGAGCGGCTACATGGACTCCGACGGCTTCATGAACCTCACCGAGCTGCCCGAATCTCTCTTGGTCCTGGGCGGCGGCACCCAGGCGGTGGAGCTGGCCCAGGTGGCGGCGCGCATGGGGGTCAAGACCACGGTGGTGCAGCGCTCGGAGCACCTGGTGAGCAAATACGACCCCCGCTTCGGCCACATTCTGGCCGAGGCCCTCATCGAGGACGGGGCCACGGTCTACACCGGCACCGAGCTCAAGCAAGTGCGCCGCAAGGGCGACACGGTCACCGCCATCTTCAGCCACCAGGGCCGGGAGGTGAGCGTGAGCGCCCAGGCCCTGCTGCTCTCCCTGGGGCGCAGGCCCAACACCGGAAGCCTGAACCTGGAGGCCGCGGGGGTGGAGACCGGCAAGCGGGGAGAGGTCAAGGTGGACCGCTACATGCGCACCTCCCAGCCCCACATCTTCGCGGCCGGTGACGTGGCCGGGGGGATGATGGTGGTCAACCTGGCCATAGTGCAGGGAGAGGCCGCCGGGTACAACGCCACCCACCAGGAGCCCAGGGAGGTGGAGGACCGGGTGCTGCCCACCGCCATCTTCACCGACCCCCAGTTCGCCCGGGTGGGCCTAAGCGCCGAGCAGGCCGCACAGGCGGGCCTGGACTGCCTGGAGGCCGACTACGAGTTGGGCGACATGGGGGTGGCCAAGACCTACCCGGACAAGATTCGCGGCTACATGACCATGCGGGGCGAAAAGGGCACCGGCCGCATCGTGGGGGCCGAGCTGGTGGCCCCGGAGGCGGCGCTGATGATCCACGACATGGCCGTGGCCATCAAACTGGGCGGCACGGCGACGGACATCGCCTCCATCCCCTACATCCACCCCAGCCTGGCCGAGATCAGCGAGTTCGCCGCCGGGCGGCTGGCCAAAAAGCTCAGGTCCTAGCTTGATCCGCCGTTGCCTGGCCGCGCTGCTGGCTCTGGCCCTGCTGGGGGCCGCCCCGGCCGGGGCCTGCACCCTTTGGGCGGCGGTGGGCTCCCAGGTGGCCGGGGGCGGGACCCTGGCCGCCAAGAACCGCGACTGGAACCCAGCGAGCATCGGCCGCCTGGAGCGGGTGCGCCCCGCCCAGGGCATGGCATATCTGGCCCTCATGGCCCTGGGCAAAAAGGGCTGGGGGGTGCGGGCCGGGGTCAACCAGGCCGGACTAACCGTGCTCAGCGCCTCGGCTTCGGCGGTGCCCAAACAGGCGCGCGGCGGCCCGCCCGGAGTGAGCCGCCGCCTGCTGGCCGGGTACTCCTCGGTGCGTGCGGTGCTGGAGCACAAGCAAATGTTCGACGGCCTGGGGCCGCGCTTCTATCTCTTGGCCGACGCCCGCCAAATCGCGGTGGTGGAGATAGCCCCCGGCGGGGCGGTGAAGATCGCCTCCACCCGCGATGGGCTGCTCACCCACACCAACCATTACCTGAGCCCCGAGTTCGCGGCCTTCAACCAGCGCCCGGCCCTGAGCAGCCATGCCCGCCTGGCCCGGGTGGACGCCCTGACGGCCGCCCTGAAGCGGCCCCTGACCCTGGACATGTTTCGGGAGATCAGTGAAGATCGAGGGAACGGGCCCGACAACAGCCTGTGGCGCACCGGCTCCAAGCCCAAGGGCGCCCGCACCCTGGCCTCTTTCCTGGTGCGCCTGCCCCCCGCCGGCGCGCCAGAGGTCTGGGCGGTCCTGGCCAACCCCGGCCAGGCCGAGCAACGGGTCAAATTGATCTTGGATGAAAACTTCTGGCGGGGGGACGCGCCCCCATTGCCTTGACCCGCCTAGGGTTTGGGCGCCTGCTCCTGGCAGGGCCGCCAGCCCAGTGACTTCATGCAGTTGTCGAAAGACCACGGCCAAATCTGGCCGGCGAACCCGGTCTTGCGTTCACAGTGATCCAGGTCGGCTTGCAGGGTCGAGTAGTCGTTGAGGTCGTTGCACCAACGCTCGGTGGCGCAACCGCCCAACGGCATTAACAGGGCACAAGCCAGACACAAGGCCGCTAGCCTCTTACCGCCGTCTTTAACCCCCGAACAACACGTCCCGAGAATGATCGCTTCAGACCGCACAACTGCCCCCGCATTCAAGGTGTGCATATGTCTCCCCGCCTCCGGCAAATAGAGGTCGCGGGCACGGATGTATTGCTTTAACCGATACAGAGGCAGGCTTTATATTTGCAATGACAATATCAGCCAATACAGCCAGATGTATATATTTTAATATTCCAATGATCCGCTGGTGATTTCCACCTCAAAACAGTGCGCCGGCTCTCAAAGAGAGAACCGGCGCACTGATTTCAGTTATTTGGGCGGGGCGCTAGCTTTCGGCCGGAACCTCCATGCCCAAAGCGGCCAGGGCGCCACGGGCCCGCTCATGCACCGCCTCCCCGGCGGGCTGGCTCAGGATTTCCTGGTAGAGCTTGGTCGCGGTCTTGGTATCGCCGGAGGCAGCCAAGACCCTGGCCTGGTCAAGCTTGAAGGTCTGGCCCAGGTTGGGCCCGGCCACGGCGATGGCCTGGGCGTAGGCCTGGGCCGCTTCCTTGTATTTCTTTTCCCCTTCCAGGGCCTGGCCCAGCCCGTGGAAGGCCAGGGGAGCCAGCTCGGCCCCCAGGCCGCCTTCCTCGGTCAGGCTCTCGAAGACCGCCTTGGCCTTGTCCCACTCGCCCAGGCCCAGGCGCAGGTCGCCAAGGGCCAGGCGGGCCTGCAAGCCCGCGGGGGTGGAGCCGTAGTCCTCGGTGACCTTGGCCAGATCGGCGGCCAGCTTGACGACCTGGTCCTTGGCCAGCTTGCCCTCCACCGCCGCCGCGTAGCCGCTCATAACCCCGGCCAGGTCGGCGGCGGCCCGCTGCTCGCGCCAGTCAAGGTAGGTCTTGAACCCCAGCACGGCGGCCACGATCAGGGCCACGGCGGTGGCGCCCCACAGCACCTTGTTGAGGTTGTCCTTGCTCCAGCGGATTACCCTGCTGCTGAGAGTGAGGAACTCGTCGGGCTCCTTGAGCAATTTTTTGCGATCCACCTTGGCCATGATACCTTCCTTAACCGCGGGCGAAGCGGGGCCTAGCCCCGCACCTCGTCCTTGATGCGTTTTATATGTCCGCGCCCCAGGCCCTTTACCTCGCAGCCCAGTTCAATATATCGCCGGATGCGCTCGTCGTCCAAGAGGGCGAAGCAATCCACCACCGCCACCGGCCCGCCGCAGGCCTCCACCACCCAGTCCGGGTCCAGCTCCAGGTATTGGGCGTGGCGCACGCAAAGCACCACCGCGTCGGCCCCGGAGAGCACGCCGGACAGGTCCTGGCTCACCTGAAGGTCCTTGAGCCCCTCCTGGTTGCGGAAGAAACGGGCCCGCCCCGCGCTGGTGGCGGGGTACTCGTCCTGCTTCAAGAACTCCCACCAGGTGAGCACGTAGGGGTCGTGCACCGCCAGGTCGGCCCCCATCTCGGCCAAACGCCTGACCACCAGCTCGCTGCCCGAGTAGCGGGTGTCGCCCACGTCCTCGCGGTAGGCCGCGCCCAAGACCACGATGCGGCTGTTGGGCACCAGGGTGCCCATGTTGCGCAAGGCGTCGCGCACCAGCTCGGCGGCGTGCAGGGCCCGGCTGTCGTTGATGTCGATGGCCATGGGGGTGATCTTGAAGAGCTTCTGCTGGAAGCCCATGAGGTGATGGTAGGCCCACACCCCCAAGCCGCCGTCCTTGGGCAGGCAATAGCCGCCGATGCCAGGGCCGGGCATCATCAGGTTGTTGTGGGTGGGCCGCATGCGGATGGCGTTTATCACCTTCACGATGTCCACCCCGTTGGTCTCGGCGAAGGTGCTCCACTCGTCCATGAAGGCCAGGATGGAGGCCCGGAAGCTGTTCTCCACGATCTTGGTGGTCTCGCTCTCCATGGGCCGGTCCAGCACGGTGAGCGGGAACTCGGCCACGTTGAGCACCTCGGAGAGGAACTTCTCCACCCGGGCCCGGCTCTCGGGGTTCACCCCGGCGCAGACCCGCCAGAAGTCGCGGATGCTCTTCACGTATTCGCGGCCGGGCATCACCCGTTCGAAGCTGTGGGCCAAAAGGGGCTCGCTCTGAATACCCCGCTGGGCGAAGGCCTTGGACATGATGGGATGGGCCACGTACTCGGTGGTGCCCGGCGGAACCGTGGTCTCGATGAGCACCAGGCACGTGGGCGGCACCATCTCGCCGATGATCTTAAGGCTCTGTTCCAGGGCGGCCATCTCCACGCTGCCCTGCACCACGTCGGCCAGGGCCTCTTTGGAGTAGTCGCACTGCACGTCTACCACCACCACGTCGGCGTGGCTAAGCGCGTCATAGGAGAAGGTGGCGGTGAGGGTCTTCTTGTGGTTCACGCAGCGGGCGATGGTGGTGTCCACCTCCGGGTCCTCGGCCTTCACCGGCGACTGGCCTCGGTTGAGCATGGGGATTTTCCAGAAGCTGCGGGTGCTGGGGCGTTGCATGCCGATGACGAACTTGCCGGGTTGGCCGTCCTCGCCCACGCTGTCGGCCACCACCGCGGCCATCACCGCGCCCACGAAGCCCACGCCCATGACCACCACGATCTCGCGGCCCAGGGCGCGCTGGTCGGCCACCAGTCCGGCCAAGCGTTGGTTTTCGGCGGCGTATTCGGCCTCACCCGGCAGGGGGAAAACCTCGCCCTCGGGACTTAGGGAAACCTGTGGCTCGTCTTGGTTCATTCGGATACCGTCTCCTTATGGGTCGAATCCGCAAGTCGTACAGGTACTTTGGTGAACTAATTCAATACAGGGGGCCGTTTGCGGAGTCAAGGGGTGCCTAGCCCGGCGGTACGTATTTAAAAATTATGTAACTCGGCCGCATTGACCCCACCGAGGCTTTAAGGGCAGACTAGCCTCCATGTGGCGTCTACTCTTAAAGATACCGGTTTTGGTGGCCTTTCTGCTACTGTTGGCGGCCCCGGCCCTGGCCGGCACCATCTCCCTCAGGGTTTCGGTGACCCCCCGGCTGCACCAGGGCGAGCTGACCCTGAAGGTGCAGGTGCTCAACCGGGGCCCGGAGGCGGCCCGCCAAGTTCGGGTGAGCGCCCTGGTCCGGGATGCCTGGATAAGCGCCCAGGGCCCGGCCGAGCTGCCCTCCGGCCAAAACGCCGACGTAACCCTCCGGACGCCCTTCACCCCGCCCCTGCCCGGCACCTACGGGGTCCTGGTGCGGGTCAACTACACCGATGTCAACGAGTACCCCCTCAGCGCGGTGTCCTGGGGGGTGTTTTCCCATGCCAAGGCCGCCTCCTCCCAAGTGAGCGTAAAGGGCCGGGCCGGGGCTCCCCTGCCGGGCAAACCCCCGGCCTTTGTGGTGCAAAACCCCGGCCAGGCGACTCGCAAGGTGAGCCTGGTCATCCTGGCCCCCGGCGAGATGACCCCCCAGCTCATGCGCCGGGAACTGGTGCTGGAGCCGGGCCGGAGCCAAACCGTGGAGGCGGGGCTCACCAACCGGGGAGCCCTGGAGGACTCCACCTACCCGGTGGTGGCCCTGGCCTCTTACCAGGAAGGCGGCCTGCAACACACCGGGGCCGCCGTGGCCCTGCTCAAGATTTCCCCCCCGCCGGACATCCTCTACGCCTGGCGGGCCTGGCTGTGGGCCCTGGCCGGGGTGCTGGGCGCGCTGTTTATTGCCCTGTGGTGGCGGGGTCGGGGAAAGGCCGCCCCGCCCGAGCCCAAGGGCTGGGCCTTCTGGCTGGAGCTGGGGGTGGCCCTGGCCTGCGCGGCCTACACCCTGGGCTACCTGGCCCCGGAGTTGCTGCTCAGGCCCACCATCACCACCGGCGGCGACACGGCCAGCCACTATTACAGCGCCTGGTACCTCAAGCACGTGCTGCTGCCCTCGGGCCGCGTCTCGGGCTGGTGCCCCGGCAACCTGGCCGGTTACCCCATGTTCCAGTTCTACTTCCCCCTGCCCTTTTTGGGCATGGTGCTGCTTTCGGCGGCCATGCCGCTGAGCGTGGCCTTCAAACTGGTCACCGCCGGAGGGGCGGTGGTCATGCCCCTGGCGGTGTGGCTGGGCCTGCGCCTGGCCCGGGCCCCCTTCCCGGCCCCCTCCCTGGGCGCGGCGCTCAGCCTGCTGTTTTTGTTCAACCAGACCAACTCCACCTTTGGCGGCAACCTGCCCAGCCTCTTGGCCGGGGAGTTCACCTACTCCTATAGCCTGGCCCTGATGGTGGTGTTCCTGGGGTCCCTGGCCGGGGACCTGGACCAGCGCCGCCACCCCCTGCGCACCGCTCTTTGGCTGGCGGCCACCGGCCTTTGCCACGGCGGGCCGCTGTTGTTCGGGGTGTTGGCCGGGGGCTGCCTGCTGTTCTCGCGCCATGCGGTGGGGCGGGCCCTGTATTTGGGCAAGGTCTACGCCCTGGCCTTCGCCCTAATGGGCTTTTGGATCGTGCCCCTGCTGGCCCTGGCCGCCTACAACTCGCCCCACAACATGGTGTGGATCATCAGCGAGTGGCAGGCGGTGCTGCCGCCCCTGCTGCTGCCGCTCATGGCCCTGGCCCTGCTGCACTTCGCCTGGCGGCTGTTCAGGCGCCTGCGGGGCGGGGAGCCCCTGGGCGCGGCGGCCTTTTTCGGAGGCCAGGTGGTGCTGGCCTCGCTGCTGTACCTGGTGGCCTTCCACATCAACGTCATCGACATCCGCTTTTTGCCCTTCGCCTGGCTGAGCCTCACCCTGTGGGCGGCCTGGGCCCTGGCCGACTGGCTGCGGCGGGCGCGGGCCGCCTGGCTGGCCCCGGTGCTGGTCCTGGCGCTGGTGGTCTTGGGGGTGGGCTATAACGTGGGCTTCGTCCCCCGCTGGGCCTCCTGGAACTACAGCGGGGTCCAGGCCGCGCCGGGCTGGCGCGACTTCCAGCGCCTGAACCAGTACCTCAAGGGAGGCCCCGGCGACCCCCGGGTGTCCTACGAGCACGACGTGGCCCACCGCCGGGCGGGCTCGGTGCGCGCCTTGGAGAGCCTGCCCCTGTTGGCGGGCCGCTCCACCCTTGAGGGGCTCTACATCCAGTCCTCGCCCAGCTCGCCCTTCATCTTCTACTTGCAGTCGCTCACCTGCGAGCGTCCCAGCACCCCCATCACCGGCTACTCCTACGCGGGCCTGGACCTGGACAAGGGCCTGGAGCGCCTGCGCCTGTTCAACGTGTCCCAGTTGGTGACCGTGAGCAAGCCGGTGAAGCAGGCGGCCGTGGCCCACCCCGGTTTCAAGCTCCAGAAGGAGATCGGCCCCTACAGCGTGTTCGAGGTGCAAGGCGCGGGAGGCTACGTGGTGCCCCTGGCCTACAAGCCGGTGCTGGTAACCGACCCCGCCTGGAAGTACGTTTCCTTCGACTGGTTCCGGGGCGGCGACCTTGAGGTGCCTTTGGTGTTCGCGGCCAAGGGAGAGGCCGGGGATCTGGGCCGCTTCGCCGCGGCGGGCCCCACGCCCCCCGCCAAGCTGCCTAGGGTGGCCCTGCCCCCGGCCAAGGTCAGCTCCCAGGTGGGCTGGCAGGAGATCAGAATCACCACCGACCGCCTGACGCCCCTGCTCATCAAGGTGTCCTATCACCCCAACTGGAAGGTGGAGGGCGCGGCCAAGGTGTTCCTGGTTTCGCCTTCCTTTATGCTGATTTTCCCCGAGCGTCACGAGTTGCGCCTGAGCTTTGGCCGCACCTGGCCCAATTACCTGGGCCTGGCCCTAAGCGCCTTGGCCATGCTGGCCGCCCTGGCCTGCCTGCCCGGGGTGCGGCGCATGGCTTGGTCGCGGGCTTTGCGCGCGGGGGTCAACCGCCCCCTGGATGCCCTGGCCGAGGGGGTGGAGCGCGGCCTGGCCCGGCCCCTGGCCTGGTGCTCGCGCCGTTCGGGGGTGTTGGCCCTGGCCGGGCTGCTGGTGGTGGCCGGCGGGGCGGGGGCCTATTACCTGCTGGGGCTCAAGGCCGACGCCACCGTGGCCTTCAACCGGGGCCTGGCCGCCTACAACGCCCAGGACTATGCCCGGGCCGAGGTCTTGTTCCGCCGCGCGGCCTCGCGCTTCCCCCGCTCCATGATCATCGACCACACCCTGAACCACCTGGCCATGAGCCTTTTCCTGCAAAAGCGCTACGCCCAGGCCATGGACGCCTGGCAAGACCTGCTGCGCCGCCTGCCCGAGACCGCCCTCAGGCCCCAGACCCTGTACCACCTGGGCCTGGCCGAGATGGAGCAGGGCCACCGGGACAAGGCCCGCGCTTTTTGGCGGCAAGTGACCACCGAGTATCCCCAGCACGCCTACGCCAAGCACGCCTCGGCCCGCTTGAAGGAAACAGAAGCTCCCCGAAAGGTTCCCAAATAAAATAGCAATTTAAATAACTTGTCATAGCGCAGCAATATTTTCAGGAAAAAAAGCGCGCCATGGCTGTGCGTAGGAGAGAAGTCGCCTATAGGTTAATTTTTGCGAAGTATGGAGGCTGAGAAAAGCCAAAATTCCGACCAATTAAAAAGAGATTGACCACATCCGGCAAAGCGCTATTGGCACCTGACTTGTCTAAAATAATTTTTAATAAAAATTTATTCGAAAATTAACAGACAATAAATAGCCGCCTCTCTGAATCTCGTTCTACGCTTGACTTATCGTCGAACTGCCCGTGAAAAAACAATATGCATTGAAAATACCAATATCAAAATTCTCTAACTCTTGAGCACGCATTATTGCGGGGCTCCAATCGTTGTCATTCATAAAAAAGCGCCCCGGGCCGTGGGGCCCAGGGCGCTATAAATGGCGAAGTAGAGTCTAGAGGCCGCGCGCGCTGGCCAGGCGGTTGAGCAACTCGCTGCTGGGGCTGGCCGAGGTGGTGGTGGTCTCGGTGGTGCTGGTGGTGCTGCTGGTCGAGGTGGTCACCGTGGCGTCGGTGCCCGTGGTCGTGGTAGGCTGGGTCGCGGTGACGTTGGTCCAGTTGGGTACGCTGTCGGACATGGCTGTGTTCACCGCGTCGACCTGGTCTGGCACTTCGTTGACCACCGCCTGGGCGATGTCAGCCGCCGATTGGGTGGGCACCGCCTGAGCCACCTTTACAGCGATATCCCCCGCCGCGCCTGGCTGAAGCTTGGCCGCCGCCGCCGCAATGGCCGCCGCCAATTCAGGATTGCTCTTGGCCAAGTCGGCGGCAATCTGGGCGATGTTCGCCGCGGTGGCGGCGTTCAACTGGTCCTGAATCGCTTGGGGAACCTGCTGCTGGGCCTGGGCAGGGACAGAGGTCAAAATTAATAAGCCGACAGCAAAAATGCAGCACAGGCAGGCCAGCATTTTTACGGAAGCGCCATTCACAAACTGTTTACGTAGGATATTCATATCCATCCTCGCAGAATCAACAAGTTCCTATTATATGGCCAATATGAACCGTTTCCCCCCCTCTATGTCAAGCAAATAAATAGGTTGTCATTATTATGACACCCATTTTACATAACAAATATTAGTTTTTTTCCTTGCATCGCATAGGATATTTTTGCAAATATAAACATGAATTGGTTTGGTTATGCCCTTACAGCTCTTGGCGTGACGTATCGGTTTGCTCCGAGTTAAAGGTCGTAACCATAATCTTTATTACTAAAAAGGGTTGGAATCCAATGAAGTGCCAAAGCAAAAAATCCATTGCAACCGTCTTGGCCTTTATCATGGCGGCGGTGTGCGTTTTTGCCCTTGGCATGTCCACGCCTGCCAAAGCCCAACTATCCCGTGAGGGTCTGCCTGCGGACCCGGATCAAAACTTGGGTACGTGGCTTAGCCGTGGACCGCTGAAGGTCAGGGGGGGGCTTGAGGTCGGTTGGAAAAACCGTTCCAACATCTTCTTGAGTGAAAACAACACCGTCTCCGACAACATCATGGAGATCAGACCGGGCTTGGCTTTGCGTCACGATTTCACCCCCACCAGCTTCTGGGCCCTGGAGTACCAAGGCACCTTCGCCTACTACCAGGACAACACCAATAACGATTACGACTCCCACTATGTCCCCTTCGACTTCTTCCTAGGGGGCAAGACCGGGGCGTTCATCGAGGCGTCCAACGACTTCTGGCGCTCCTCCGACCCCTTCGGCAGCCAGGATCTGTACAACCTGGGTATCAAAACCGCCCGCACCCAGAACGACGCCTACGTTTCGCCGGGCTGGACCTTCAGCGAGAAGAGCAAGGCCCAGGTGTACGCCCGCTACATCATCCTGGAATACGACGACGAGCGGGACCGCTATCAGAACCAGCGTGAATGGAACTACGGCGGCAAGTTCTACTACAAGTTCTGGCCCAAGACCTCCGGCCTGTTCCAGTACACCTACGTAACCCGCGAATACTCCGACCAGCCCACGGGCACCGCCGAGGACTTCTACCGCCACGACTTCTTCGTGGGCCTGAGTTGGGACAACACCTCCAAGCTTCGCGGCGAGGCCAAGGTGGGTTACAGCATCATGAACTACGACAACCAGTACAACACCGTGGGTCAGGAGTACGAGAACAAGAACACCTGGATCGCCGAGGTCAACCTGTCCTGGCAGGCCACGGCGCGCTTGGTGCTCACCGGCACGGTCATGCGGGGCATCCGCCAGTCCACCCAGGGCATCATGGGTTCCTCCTTCCCCAACAACTACTATGTGGACACCAACGCCAGCATCGGCGCCCGCTTCTCTCTGTTGCCCAAGTTGACCCTCTTCGGCATAGTGCTGGCCGGGCTCAACGACTACAACTCACTGGACGGAACCAGCGCCCGCGAGGATGACGTCTTCAAGGGCCAGGCCGGTATCGAGTACGCCTTCCTGAAGTACCTCTACCTCACCGGCAGCTACCTGTACGACTACCGTAGCTCCAACAAAGACAACCTGGGCTACACCGACAACGTGTTCTACGTGGGGCTGGGAGGCCGCTTCTAGGACCCCGCCAAACCTGGTTATCTAAAATTGCGGGGCAGGAGGCCGACGCCTACCCCGCAATTTATTGCTTTCCACCGGCATGATAGCTATCATTTGACAAACAATAAGTATCCCCCGCCGCACTATGCCGACCCTCGTCGGGCCACTTTTGGATGAGGATTCCGTGAAGGTCACCAGATATATAGCATCCCTGGTAATCGCCGTTTTGTATGCCCTGCTGCTCGTCCAACCCGCCCCTGCGCTGGACAACCCCAACCGGCCCAGCTTGTTCGACCGGCCGGCGCCGGGCCAAAATACGGCCGCGGCCGCTCCGGCCAAGGCGGCCACCGACCCCGCCGCCCAACCCCAAGGCAAAAACGCCCCCAAGGAAATTCCCATCCCCAAGCTGCTTCCCAAGCAGGACATGGCGCCGGACATCGCCGACGAGTTCAAGAAGGCCAAGCAAATGGAGGTGAGGGAGTATCTGGGCCGCTATGGGGTGCCCGACACCAAAGTGGACTACAAAGTCAATCCCATGGACGTTATCAGCGTCACCATATTTGACGAGCCGGAGCTTTCACGGGAAAATCTGCGAGTGTCCTCCAGAGGTAAAATCAGCCTACCCCTTTTGGGTGAGTTGAGTGTGACCGGGCTATCGCCGCGCAAGATCGAACAGCTGATTCAAATACGTTACCGTCAGGAAAACATCCTAAAGCATCCTCAGGTTTCGGTGCACGTCAAGGAATTCAAGGGTCGGCGGGTCTTGATCTTGGGCGCCGTGAACAATCCGGGAGGCCATTCCAAGGAAGGCAACGAACGCCTAGCCGAGATGTTGGCCAAAGCGGGCGGCATCAAATTCGACGCGGACGGCGACGTGGCCGCCAACAAGATACGCATTCTTAGGACCGTTGAAGTTCCCGGCAAGCCTAAGCAGCGCGTGGCCATGGAGATCGATTTGGACTCCCTAACCAGGGGGGACCATCCCGAATACAACATGGTCATGCTCGATGGCGATGTCATCTACGTTCCCGAGGCGGCGCGCTTCTTTGTGACCGGCGAAGTGAAAAACCCAGGCTATTATAAAATTAAGGACAAACCCATCAGCGTGGTCGAAGCCATCACTATGGCCGGCGGCTTCACTCGCATCGCGGCGGGCAATCGCACCAGATTGGTGCGCTACCAGGACGGCAAGGAAGTCACCATCAAGGTACCGGTGGAAGACATCTTGGATGGAGACAAAAACAAGGACCTCATCCTCCGGCCCAACGACGTAATTGTGGTCCCCCAAAGCTTCTTCTAAAGGACAATCATGATATCTCCTGGTGAAGGCAAGACCATCCACCTACGCGATTACCTTGACGTAATCAAAAGGCGCCGTCTGCCCATACTTTCTGTATTTGTGGTGATCGTAGCCCTGGTGTCCACCTACACCATGTTGGCCACCAAGTATTACACTGCCACAACGCAGCTTTTGATAGAGCAGACCGCCCAACGATCTTTGTCCTTGCAAGAAGCTCTGGCCGTGGACAGCTCGGCCATGGACTTTTACCAGACCCAATACCGCCTCATTGAGAGCCGAGCCATCGGCACCAAAGTAGTCACAGATCTTAAACTTTATAAACTGCGTGAATTCGGCGCCGTGAATCCAGGAGACCTTGAGGAGGGCGAAAAACTGCCGACCGAAGAAGAAGCCATCCGTACGGCAGTTGGTGTTTTCAGTAAAAAGCTTAAGGTTTCCCCCATAAGGCAAAGTCGCTTAGCGGATATATCCTTTACCTCCAAGGATCCTGCCCTGGCGGCCAAAGTGGCCGACGCTACGGCACAAGCTTACATAAACTACGTTTTGGACCGCAAACTAGCCATCAGCCAAATGGCGGTCAAGTTCCTGTCTCGCCGCATTGAAGAGCAACGGCGCAAGCTGCAGGCTTCCCAGTTTGCCCTGCAAAAATATATGGAAGAAAACCGGCTAGCCACAGTTATTTCCGAAAATTACAACGACATAATCACTCAGAAATTGGCTGACCTTAACCAGCAGTTGGTGGAAGCCGAGACCGCCCGCAAGGAAGCCGAGGCCCGCTATCACCAGGCCCTCAAGGCCCGCAAGGGTCAATCCCAGTTCGAGGGCATCAAGGAGTTCATGGATAGCCCGGTCATCCAAAAGGTCCGGGAGCGTGAACTAGAGTTATCCAAGCGCGAGGCCGAGTTGAGCCAAAAATACGGCGCCCGGCACCCCAAGATGGCGGCGCTCAATGCCGAGAAAGCCGCCCTGGAACGCGAGAAACGCGGAGAGATATCCCAGATTATCAACTCTCAGGAAAGCCAATTGACCATAGCCAGTGCACGTGAAAATGCCATCCGACAGGCTCTAAGCCAGCAACGGCAACAGGCTATGGACATCCGCAAAAAGGGCATCGGCTTTAGTGTTATAAAACGCGAGGTGGACACCAACCAACAACTTTACGACATGTTGCTAACCAAGGTAAAAGAAGCCCGCGTGACGGAAGAAATCGACGTGGGCATGGTAACCGTGGTAGACAAGGCCCAGGTGCCCCAAGTTCCTTCACGACCCCGGGTCAGGCTCAATATTCTTCTGGCCGTAGTAGGTGGGCTTTTAGTCGCCCTTTTTTGGGGCTTCCTCCTGGAATACATGGACAACACCATCAAGCTGCCCAGCCAGGTGGAAGAGCAGCTTGGCCTACCCTTGTTGGGCAGCATTCCCTTCGACTCCTCGCTATTTCAGGGTAAAAACCGTAAAAAGGCCGGAGCTAGTTCCTTGTTGGAGGTGATCGCCGATCCCAAGTCCGTGACCATTGAGCCTCTGCGCATGGTCCGCGCCTCCATAAGCCTTTCCAAAGCAGGCACTCCGCCCAAATCCCTTGTGGTCTCCAGCACCGCCCCCATGGAGGGCAAGAGCGTTATCTCCTCTTTCCTGGCAGTGGCCTTTGCCGAGGCGGGGAAAAAGACCCTCATCATAGACGGCGACATGCGCAAACCCCGTCAGCACCGCATCTGGGGGCTTACCAACGAAACCGGTTTGAGCACCCTGCTCAGCGGCCAGGCGGGAATCGAACACTGCCTACGGCGGGAGGTTATCCCCAACATCGACATCATCACCTCTGGCCCACTTCCACCCAGCCCATCGGAGCTTTTCCAGTCCGAGCTCATGGCCCAGCTTCTGGCCGCCCTGGGCAAGGCCTATTCCCAGATCATCATCGACTCGCCGCCCATCCTGCCGGTTGCCGATCCCCTGATCCTGGGCAACCTGGCCGACGGCATGGTTCTAGTGGTGGCAGCAGCGAAGTTGCCCCTACACGCCTTACAGCAAGCGGTGGACAAGTTGACCAAGTCCGACCTCAACCTTTTGGGTGTGATCTTTAACCAAACCATGAAGCTGCGCTCGGATTACTATTACGGCGGATACAAGCATAAATACTATTACCGTTACGACTACTACGAGGAGGGGCAGAAAAGCCGACGCTCTTAAGGTATGCGCAATCTGTTAGGCATACTGCTGGCCTTGGCCGTTCTGCTGGCCGCCGCCTGGTCGGCGACGTCACTGCTAACCCCCGAGTCCCTGCCCTCGGTCGGGAACCCTTCCCGGCAAATGAGCCGACTGAGCACCGCTATTTCGTTGAGCCCGGCCAACGCCGCCCTCTGGCAACGCCGAGCCAAGTTGGCCTTGGCTGTGGGCAGCGGCTTGCCTTCTCAGCAGGCAAGCGAGGAAGCGTCAACCAACCTGGCCCAGGCCAGCCACCTTGCGCCTTCTTGGGAAGTGCCTCTGCTGGAGATGGCCAATCAGTGCGCTAGCCGGCAAGCTTCAAATCCCTCAAATAATCCAACAGCCTGCCACTCCCTTTATTTAGCGGCTTTATTAAGAAACCCCACCTATGGCTTTGCGCATTACAGTTATGCAGAGTTTATCTATGATCAAGCTGCAGCAGCATCGCCGGCCAAGTCCCTACAAATAGAAAGCACCTGCCGTGAATATGGCCAAAGCCTTCACCTGATGCGCCCTACCTTACGTAACAGTTGGTATCGGAATGCAGAGGCTCGTGCCTATGACAGGTGTCTTGCTCTGGTTACCGATTTCGAACAAGCGCGTCTTCTAAAGCCAGAAACCGATAGGCAATGGCTGCTTATGGGTTTGGGTTTAGGCAAAAAATATAGGGATAATGGTTGGGCTAAAGCCAGTGCGCCGATTTTAAGGCACTTAAACGAAGATGAAATCGATCTGAAGAAATACAGAGCCTTCAGCGATGGTTTGGCAAAGGCCGGGCAGCCCTTTGCCAGTTATGAAGTTATGCGGTCATATGTTGCTTCCCATCCATCGGACATTGAAGGCTGGTTGGGACTCCTGAATACCATGCTCCGTCACAGAAAGATTTTCAGCGGTTTGCAAGTATTGGTGGTAATCAAGCAGGCCCAAAAACGGGCTCAATTTAGCCCAGATCAAATGCTCATTTTGGCCGAGGCTGCCCGCCGAGTTGGAAAATTCGATATCGCGATCGACATTTTAAGAAATGCCATTGCAGCCGATTCTGGCGATCCGAAAAAGTTTGTTCAGCTTGGAGAATGTCTCCTGGATGCGGCTAGGCCGAAGGAAGCCATAGAGGCTTATCAAAAAGCTGTTAAATTTGAACCCGATTCACCAGATTATCGTGTAGCCTTGGGGCTGGCCTATGCCAAGAATAAGCAGTATGTAGAGGGAGTGCTAGAAATCCAACGAGCCCTTGACTTGAGCCCCAACAATAAAAGAGCTAAAGCCGCCTTAAAAAAGATGGGGATATACTGATAGTTAACTCCATTTTAGCACAGCTTGAAATCACACTACGGAGATCAATGAGCCATGGATAAAAAAATAAAGCCTAAAAAAATGGCTGTTGCCGTTGTCGGCTCTGGCTATTGGGGAAAAAATCTGGTCCGTAATTATTATGAACTTAACTGCCTTAAAATAATTTGCGACAAAAATGAAAGCATACTGGAGGACTTTCGCCGCCAATACGAAGGCATAGAAACTTGCCTGGCCCTTAGCGATATTTTGGGACGAGAAGACGTCGATGGCGTGGTAGTAGCCACCCCGGCTGAGACGCACTATTCAATTGCCCGTGAAGCTCTTTTGGCCGGAAAGCACGTGTATATAGAAAAGCCCCTGGTTACGGAGGAAAAAGACTGTCAGGATCTGATCATCTTGGCCCGTAAGCAGCAACGAGTCCTTATGGTCGGCCACCTACTGCAGTATCACCCGGTTTTCGTGCGGCTAAAGGAACTAATCGGCGAGGGCGTCCTGGGAAGAATAAACTACATCTACTCCCATCGCCTTAACCTAGGTAAGATCAGACGGGAAGAAAATATCCTTTGGTCGTTCGCGCCCCACGACATCTCTATGATCCTTGCATTGGCCGGAGAGGAGCCTGAGTCGGTATACGCCACCGGCGGCAATTACCTGCACAAACGTATCGCCGATGTTACCACCACCCACCTTAATTTTTCTTCGGGGCTAAAAGCGCATATTTTCGTTTCCTGGCTCCACCCCTTCAAGGAACAAAAGCTGGTGGTAGTTGGTGAAGAGAAAATGGCGGTTTTCGACGACACTCAACCCTGGGAAGACAAACTGCTGCTTTATCCACACAAGATCAACTGGCAGAACAACGCTCCCGTTCCAATGAAAGGCGAGGCGGAGCGGGTCGAGATAACCCAGGCTGAGCCACTGCGCATGGAGTGTCTGCACTTCTTACAGTGCATGGCCGACGGGAACAAGCCACTTACCGATGGCGAAGAAGGACTACGGGTACTGAAGGTTCTGAAAAATTGCCAAACTTTGCTGGAGCAGGAAAACCCGCAAATCAACCAGGTCGCTTCTACGGACCCGCCTCCTCCGGTGACGGGCGATTTCTTTGTCCATGGTACCGCCCTGTTGGACGAGAACGTATCCATCGGCGCAGGAAGCAAGATTTGGCACTTCTCCCATGTTTTGTCTTATTCTCAACTGGGTGAAAACTGCAACATCGGCCAGAACGTTGTCATCGGCCCCAACGTAACCATTGGCAAAGGCTGCAAAATCCAAAACAACGTCTCGGTATACAAGGGCGTCACTTTGGAAGACTACGTTTTTTGTGGCCCCTCGATGGTCTTCACAAATATTTACAATCCGCGAGCCGCCATTCGCAAGATGGACCAGGTGCGCGAAACTCTGGTGCGCACCGGTGCATCCCTGGGGGCCAACTGCACAATCGTGTGCGGCACCACAATCGGCCGCTACGCTTTCGTAGGAGCTGGCTCTGTGGTGAACCGGGACGTAGCCGACCATTCCCTGGTGGTGGGCAACCCTGCCCGCCATATCGGCTGGGTCTGCCAGTGTGGAGAAAGGTTAGACGAGAACCTAGCTTGCCCGGTTTGCCAGAAGACCTATAGGAGCATCGAAAGGGGCTTAATATTGAATAGCAAACCCTGACATTGTGCGATGTGAATTGAGAAGTATGCTTACGGGGACTAATTTAGATGTTCACGCTAATATCGTGTTATAATTACAAAAGAATGTATGCTCTTTATTTACCGGAGAAGACGCAATGAATTCTTTTAGGGCCTAGACTAGTTGAGAGGTTTTTCCCTGAGCATTTTTAGCAAGATAGCATAGATGTCTTGCCCTCGGTAATTGAACCTGAACTCGGACTCTTTCAGATGCAGGTAAAAGGTGGAAGAAGGGAGCCCGTTGAACTTCATGAGCCTGGCCTTGGCAAAGGACCAAAAGGACTCGATGCCGTTTATATGGTTTCGCCCCTTGGCGAACTGGTCTTGGCCATGCTGGACACGATAGTGCTTTTTGTAGCCCAGGTCCACCAGGCCGTTGTAGCCTCTCCAGCCGTCGGAGTGAATCACGCTCTTGGGGTCCACCTTCCCCCTGATGATGGCTTGCAGAGTGGCCTTGGCGCAATCAGGCACGATCTCGGTATAGACCTGGCCACCCCGCTGCAGGATGCCGAAGACCGGAGTTTTGCCATAGGCGCCGCGTCCCCTTTTTCCTTTTACCCGCCTTGCCCCGAAGTAGGATTCGTCGACCTCGATCTCTCCCTTGAAAGGAGACTCCTGCTCGCACAACTCAGCAATGCGCTGGCGGATCAGAAAAAGGTAACGGTTGATGGTGTTACGGTTTAATCGCGTCAGCGCGGCGATTTTGTTGGCCTCCAGATCCAAGGTGAAGAACCTCACTAGATCCCTGAATTTGGCCTCCGAAATCCTTGCACGGCGTACATACTTGTTTTTCATGCCCATACAGCCAGTTAGGGTACTTCAACATACTCCCAACTAGTCAAGGGCCTTCTTTTATTGCGCCCACAGAGGTGGTCCCCATTGGTTGGACAGCTTGACGGCGTTGTTAAGGTGGATGGCGTTTGTTGTTTTCATGCCGCCGCTTCGGTCAATCCCGCCATGGGCAGGCCCCAGTATGCCTCGTCGGGTGTTCTGTCGTCCAGGCTGGAGTGAGGCCGTCTTTGGTTGTAGTAATCCATCCAGATTCCGATTCCCCTTCTGACTTCGCTTCCCGTCTCAAAGGCATGCAAGTAGACACACTCGTATTTGAGGGAGCGCCACAGGCGCTCGATCATGACGTTGTCCATCCAGCGTCCTTTACCGTCCATGGAAATCCTGATATTTGCGTCCTTGAGCACTTGGGTGAAGTCCAGGCTCGTGAATTGGCTCCCCTGGTCGGTGTTGAAGATCAGAGGCTTAGGGAATCGTTGCAAGGCCTCCCTCAAGGCGGCCACACAAAAATCCGCCTCCAGGGTGTTGGATAGGCGCCAGCTCAGCACCTTGCGGCTGGCCCAGTCCATGATCGCCACCAGGTAGAGAAAGCCCCGCCTCATCGGGACATAGGTGATATCGGCACACCAGACGTGGCCAGGCTCTGTTATCTCCACCCCTCGCAGCAGATAGGGGTAAATCTTGTGTCCCAGCTGGGGCTTGGAGGTGTTGAGCTTCTGGTAGACAGGGGTGAGCCCCATCTTGCGCATCAGCCGTACCACCCGCTTCCTGCCCACGCGATGACCCTCCCGCCGTAGCCAGCGGGCCATCTGCCGGGAGCCATACCAGGGTGTTTCCAGAAACTGCTCGTCTATCAAGCGCATCAGCTCCAAATTCAACGGATTCTCGCCCTTGGCCTCGTAGTAACACGAGGAGCGGCTGATCCTGAGAAGTTGGCACTGCCGGGCGATGCTCAAGCCCTTGGGATGATCAGATTCCACCTTCCCCTTCCTCCATTCGTGGCTTAGCGACCGGAGGCCTTGGCCAAAAAATACCATGTTGGCTACATGAAATGTCTCTGGCCACAATACGGCTAATCCTTAACGCGGTATAGAAGGAGGCGGGCATGGCAAAGAAAAGCGGGACCCAATTGGAGCGTTTTATAATGGCTAGTGTCCATCAGGAGGTATGGATAGGGCTAGATGTCCATAAAACCAGTTGGCACGTCGCCATATTCAGAGCTGACGGTCAAGTCTGCACATTTACAACCACTGCAAGTCCCGATCAATTCGTGGGCCAGCTTCTTTCCTGGGCGCTAAACATCAAAAGGGTGGTTTATGAAGCTGGTCCAACCGGTTTCGTTCTTGCTCTGGCTTGCCGGAAAGCAGGCATCAAGGTCGGGGTGATCGCGCCGTCCAGGGCGCCGTGGCCAGTGACCAGAGGGGCCAAAACAGACCGGCTGGATTGCATCAAACTGGCCGAGTTTGCGGCTAAGGAAATGTTCCCGCGCTATATAGCCATACCCACCATAGAGGAAGAATCCATTCGATCCCTGCAAAGGCATCGTTTCCACTTGGTCGACAAAATCCGCAAAGTGAAAAGCAGGATAAAGGGTCTGCTACTGGAGTTTGGCATTCCAGAGCCGAAGGGATTGGCCCATTGGAGCGGCGAATCCGTCAAAGAGTTGGATCAGATGCAGCTGCAGCCAGGTGCAAACGAAACCCTTCATTCCCATTTGAGGGAATTGAAATGGCTCTT
>Ga0180016_100035_pt1 | contig 70453 bp, 60 predicted proteins | sample KR46_M_MetaG_FD_129673 | JGI IMG/M metagenome (GOLD analysis project Ga0180016, IMG submission 129673) | Groundwater microbial communities from the Olkiluoto Island deep subsurface site, Finland - KR46_M_MetaG | ecosystem: Environmental > Aquatic > Deep subsurface > Groundwater | place: Finland... | reverse complement strand
TCCACTTCCGCGAAGGCTGCGCCAACTGGCTAACCAACCCGGTGTACGACCCCGTCTCCCAGACGGCCGAGTACAAGGCCTGCGCGGTGAAGATAGAACCCATCTAGCCGAGCGCTGAAAGCACAAGAAAGGGACGCCCGGAATGGGCGTCCCTTTCTTGTGGAGTTTCGGGCGAGGGCTACTGGTTGAAGTTGATGTCCAGGAACTGGCGCTTGGTGATGCCGCGCAGCTTAATGAGGGAGTCCTCGTCAAAGCCCAGGCAGAGCACGCCCTTGAGTTGGTTGCCATGGCGCATGGGGGCGCAGAGGCCCAGGCCGGGGCCGTACTGGGTGTACACCTCGAAGCTGGCGATCTTGTTTTCCTTATAAACCGGGTTGAGCTTGGTGAACTTGGAGTAGTTCTGGCCTACGAAACCCTGGTAGGTCTTGGCAAGGTCGTCGGGGTCGGGGCTGCGCCAGGCCAGAATGGTGGCGTAGGCGTCCAACACGGCCAGGTCGTGATCCAGGGGTTTGCTCTGTTTAAGGGCTTCGGTGAACTGCCGGTCGATGTTGGCCTGGATTTTGGGGCCCGGGTCGGGCTGGTCCAGCAGTGGCATGAACACCTTGGTTTCTTGCTGAATCAGCCGGAGCATCTCGGTTTTGAATATGGCCTGCTGGGGAGAGAGCTTTTGTTCCGGCTCTTCGGCGCAGCCCGCGGCCAACATGCCGCAAAGCACCAGGCCCAGCAGCACTCCTCCGTGCATCAGCCGATATGCCAGCCTCTTGATTTCAGGCATCAATCTTCCTCCCTCGCCTGGGACGGGGGAATTATAACCCAAACACGGCGCTCAATGTGCAGACCTTCTCTCCCCGGTGGTTGCTTATCTGTGGGCGGTGCAGGTCGGCCAGGGGGCCTTCCAGGGTCTCGTGGTCCAGGATGCCCAACTCGTGCAGGATCTCGGTGACCGCCGGTCCCAGGGCCCTGAGCCCGCCGTCCTCGATGTTGAGCGCCACCCCAAGCCCTTGCTGGGGCAGGGCCAGGGCGTAGGAGCCCTCGGAGCCTGCCTTGGCCAGCACCACCCCAGGCGCGGCCTGCATGACGCGGGTGCAGATGCGCCCGGTGCCCGCGATCATTTCCGGATGCTCCAGGCACGCGGCCACGAGTTCCTTGACCGCCTCGGCCATGTCAGGCTCCAGCCCCGCCTGCTCCGGCGCGGCCAGGCGGGCGTAGGCCCCGGCGATGGCCACCAGGGGCATGCGAAACACCGGGGCCCCGCAGCCGTCCACCCCGATGCCGATCTGCTCCTTGGGGTAGCCCGACATCAGGGCCACGGTGTCCAGGATCAGCTTCTGCACCGGGTGGCGGCCCGACAGATAGTCCTCGGTGGGCCAATCGTAAAAGGCGCAGAGCACCAGCATGGCCGCGTGCTTGCCCGCGCAGGGGTTGTGCAGGGCGGTGGGCTTTTCGCCCGCCTTTTGCATGGCCTTGTAGGTGGCGCGGTGCAGGGGCCAGGCCGCGCCGCAGTCCAAAAGATCGGTGCCGAGCCCGGCCTTGGCCAGGATGCTGGTCACCGCCTCGATCTGGAAGCCCTCGCCGTTCAAGGAGCCGCAGGTGGCGGCCAACTCGGCGGGGCTGAGGCCAAAGCGCTTGGCCGCGCCGCTGGTGATAAGGGGCAGGGCCTGCAAGGGCTTGGCGGCGGAGCGCATGAAGGTGGGCATGGCCGGATGGCCCAGGCCCTTGGTGCGGCGTCCATCCGGGGTGCAGACCGCGATGGCCCCCCGGTGTACGCTTTCGGTCAGACCGCTGCGGCGGAACTCCACCAGGGCCGGGGCGTACTCGCCGGGGCCGGGACCGCCGCCTCGGGCATGCTCATGAGTGTGATCGTGATGATGATGCCCATGGTGCCGTGAAATTGAGAAAGATTCCTGCACGGTTACACCTTTTTTCGTCTACAAGTTGACAGGTACATAGGGCGGCATTACCTTTAAGTCGTTAGAGGGAAGGTGCAATCTAGTAACACCCCTGCATGAAATCCGCCGAAAATGCCGCGGTAAGAACACCCCCTCTCCCCCGGCATGGAAGGCGGAAACCTTTCCTCCCCTCCTCCCAGAGGACCTCAGGGCTTGTGTCCTGGGGTCCTCTTTTTTATACTGCCTTAATATTCTGTTATTTTCCCGCGAGGTCAAGCCATGAGTTCAAAAGTGGTCACCGGCCTGAGCCGCCTGTGCGACGCCCCCCCTTCCAACCTGCGGGGCGCGGCCCTGGGCCTGCTGGCCAACCCGGCGGCGGTGGGCCCGGACCTGACCTCCGCCTGGCGCATGGTGGAGGGGGCCCTGCCCGGCGGGATCAAGGCCCTGTTCGGACCCCAGCACGGATTTTTCGCCGAAAAGCAGGACAACATGGTGGAGTCGGACCACGCGGTGCATCCCCAGCTGGGCGCGCCCATCTACTCCCTGTACGGCGAGACCCGCCGCCCTACCCCGGAGATGCTCTCCGGCCTGGACGCCCTGCTGGTGGACCTGGTGGACGTGGGCTGCCGGGTATACACCTTTTTCTCCACCCTGGTGGCTTGTCTGGAGGAATGCGCCAGCGCCGGGGTGGAGGTGGTGGTGCTGGACCGGCCCAACCCCATCGGCCGCCTGAGCGAGGGGCCGGTGCTGCCCCCGGAGCTGATGAGCTTCGTGGGGGCCCATGCCATCCCCCTGAGCCACGGCCTGACCCTGGGCGAGCTGGCCAGGCTGGTTAAGGCCGAACGCAACCTGGATGTCGTCTTGCGGGTGATCGAGTGCGCGGGCTGGGACGGCGGGGACTTCGCCGGCACCGGCCTGCCCTGGGTGATGCCCTCGCCCAACATGCCCACCCTGGACACGGCCAGGGTCTACCCCGGCCAAGTGCTTCTGGAAGGCGCCACCCTGAGCGAAGGCCGGGGCACCACCCGGCCCTTTGAGATATTCGGCATGCCCGGCCTGGAGCCCCAGGCGGCGCTGGCCGCTTTGGAGCTGGATGCCCTGGAGGGCGCCGTCCTGCGCCCGCTCAATTTTCAGCCTACTTTCCACAAGTTCGCGGGCCAGGTCTGCGGGGGCTTCCAGATTCACGTCACCGACCCCGCCGCCTACCGCCCCCTGCGGGCCACCCTGGCCCTGTTGGGGGCCGTCAACCGGGCCCAGCCCGGCCTGTGGGGCCTGCGCCCGCCGCCCTACGAGTACGAGCACGAGCGCCGTCCCCTGGACCTCTTGTTGGGCGACGCCGAAGCGGTGGATATGCTGGTGGGCGGGGCCAGGGCCGCCGATCTGGAAGCCCGCTGGCAGGGCGATCTGGCCGCCTGGCAACAGCGGCGGGAAGGGGCGCTTCTGTACCCGGCTTGAGTCGCGCCCGCTAAACCGCTATCATTAAAGCAACGGCAAATCTCAGAAAAACCGGGAGAATCAAGTCTTATGCCCTTTTACACCGCCCTGCGAGGCTATACCAACAAACGGTTGGAGGAGATCGCCGAGGCCGATATCCTGATTGGCATCCCCTGCTACAACAACGAGACCACCATCGCCCACGTGGTGCAGATGGTCACCCACGGACTGGCCGACCATTACGGCGACAAGCGGGCGGTGATCCTGGTGGCCGACGGCGGCTCCACCGACGACACCCGCGAGGTGGCCAAGGAGTTCGAGATCAAGCCTTGGCAGGAGAAAATTGTCAGCATTTACCGCGGCCTGCCCGGCAAGGGCAGCGCGCTCCGGGCGGTGTTCGAGGCGGCGGCGCGTCTGAAGGTGACCGCCTGCGCCATGGTGGACAGCGACCTGCGCTCCATCACCGGCGACTGGGTCAAGGCCCTGTTGGACCCGGTGATGACCAAGGGCTATCAGTACGTCTCGCCGGTGTACCTGCGCCACAAGTACGACGGCACCATCACCAACAACATCGTCTACAACCTCACCCGGGCCCTGTACGGCAAGCGGGTGCGCCAGCCCATCGGCGGCGACTTCGCCATCAGCCGGGACCTGGCCAAGTATTACGCCGAGCAGGACGTGTGGGAGAGCGAGGTGGCTCGCTTCGGCATCGACATCTGGATGACCACCAACGCCATCACCCAGGGCTTCAAGGTGTGCCAGGCCAACCTGGGGCTCAAGGTGCACGACGCCAAGGACCCGGCCTCCCACCTGGGACCCATGTTCCGCCAGGTCATCTGGACCCTGTTCAACCTCATGGAGCGTTACGAGGGGGTGTGGAAGACCGTGGAGGGCTCGGAGCCGGTGGAGACCTTCGGCAACGGAGGCCAGGGTGAGCCCGAGCCGGTCAAGGTGAACCTGGATGCCATGATCGAAAACTTCCAGAGCGGCTACAAAAACTTCAGCGCCCTTTGGAAGGAGATCTTCTGCGGCGACTGCTTCAAGGCCATCAAGGCCGCCTCCACCATGGACGCAAACAACTTCAACCTTCCCACCGCGGCCTGGGTTCAGATACTCTATGAACTGGCCGCCACCTACCACGCCTGGGATCAGCACCGCATGCGGCTGTTGGATTTGGTCACCCCGCTGTATTACGCCCGAGTGGCCAGCTTCGTGCGCCAGAGCTGGGACATGAGCTCCGCCGAAGCCGAGGAGTTGGTGGAAGAGCAGGCCCAAGAGTTCGAGGATCACAAGGATTACCTGATCAAGGTTTGGGGTCAGGGGCCCGCCAAGGCCTGCCTCACCTAGAGGGGTGATCCTGGAGGGAGACGCGGATGTTTGCTAGGGCGACCAGCCAGGCGGCCAAGGACTCCCTGCCGCCGGGCAGCTTAGTGCATGTGGGCGAGGAAGTTTCCGGCCCTATCCGCATCACCGTGTTGGAATACGACGCCCAGGGAGTGCACACCCTGGAGGAGCCGGACCCCGGCGAGATCAAACGGCTGCAAGACGAACCCCAGGTGGTCTGGTTCCGGGTGGAAGGGGTGCACCAGGTGGAGGTGGTGGCCCGCCTGGGCGAGATATTCGGCCTGCACCCCCTGGTGCAGGAAGACATCGTCAACACTCACCAGCGCCCCAAGCTGGAAGAGTACGACCACTATTTGTACATGGTTCTCAAGGACCTCAGTTTCGATGCGGAGACCCAGGAGGTGGTGTCCCGCCAGGTGAGCGTCATCCTGGGCCGGGGCTGGGTGCTCTCCTTCACCGAGGGCGGGCGCGATCCCTTCACCGCCGTGGCCGGGCGCATCAACGGGGGCCGGGGGCGCATCCGCCATCTGGGGGCCGACTACCTGGCCTATGCCTTGTTGGATTCGGTGGTGGACCACTACTTCGGGGTCTTGGAGGGGCTGGCCGAAAGCACCCAGGAGCTGGAGAACGAACTGGACACCGCCGCCGACCAGAGGGTGCTGCAAACCCTGCACCGGCTCAAGCGCCAGGGCCTGCGCCTGCGCAAGGCGGTGTGGCCGCTCCGGGAAGTGGCCGGCTGGCTGGAGCGGGGCGAGCACGAATTCATCGACCACAACGTGCGCCCCTATCTGCGCGACGTGTACGACCACACCGTGCAGGTAATCGACGCCACCGAGTCCTTGCGCGACAGCCTGGCCAGCCTCATGGACCTGTACCTGAGCGTGGTGAGCAACCGCATGAACCAGATCATGAAGGTGCTGACCATCATCGCCACCCTGTTCATACCCCTGACCTTCGTCGCCGGACTCTACGGCATGAACTTCAAGTACATGCCTGAACTTGAATGGAAGTGGGGCTACTTCACGGTGTTGGGGGTGATGGGCCTGGTGACCATCGGCATGCTCTACTATTTCTGGCGCAAGGGCTGGATGAGGCCCGGTAACTAATGTCGGTAACTACACGTTTATACTAAAATTTAATTTGTTCTCGTTTGGTTCAAGTAATCCATTTTCAACTTTTGCTATGCCAGGAGGCAGTATCACTGCCATCTGCGTATCCTCATCAAATTCAATCATACGGGACTTGTGGAGCCGCATGATGACATCTCGTTTGTAGTAGGAAAAATTAGAGTATTCAGTCCAGGCAAATAAGTCTTCAACCGGTACTGCTGTATTTGGGTTTGAGTAAAGTAGCAACAATGTCTGCTGGGCGTAGCTCAACCCAGGAACTAAGACCCTTTTTTTACCAAAAACTTCCCATACCTGCGGTAGCTTACGCTCTGAAATAGAATCACAGATTGCCTGCGCTTCCTCTAGTGATATCGTATATTTCAGCCTAATTAGTTCGCAGATACACCAATCTGCAATACGTACAGCAGTTGCGGCGTCAATTTCGTTAGCATTTACATCTCCTCCCTCATGGCCGATACCCCGTTTGTTTCGCAGGGTATATAAAAAATTTAATGCCCGAGGGATTAATATACGTACACTCTCATGCCCAGCCGCCTTAGGAGTCCTTTCAAGTCGATCGCATTCATCTTTAAAATTGTTAATTTTTGTCCCAAACGGAATGTAGTTTCCAGTCAACTCATTTTGTAACCATCGCAACAAGGTTTCGCAAAAACGTCCCGCTCTGAGTCCGCAAGCGTCAAAATCACCTTTCATGAAAGAGATTTTTAAGCCATTGTAGGCTTTAATTAATCGGTTATGAAATGGAGGGAAAACGCCAGCCAGTGCCGCTTCCAAGGACAACTCAGGCTTTGCTGTACTCATACTGTCCGCCCGCGTTTCTATCTCGTTTTAGGGTGCTATTTCTGACGCACCGCAGCAAAGCTGGAGAGAGGACCTGTACCGAATAGGAGTAGCCACGCCGTTGTTGTAGTTCGGTGCTAACTTCAAATATCATTTTGGGCGAGTCAAAAAAGCCACTTGCGGTCAAATTATCTATAGCCTCCTTAGGACCCGGACGCCCCGGGGAAGGCTTCTTAGAACCAACTCCTTCCTTTTTTGCTTTTTTAGCAGTACCTTTATTATTCTTACTGGTCTTAGCTTTTTTTATGGCCTTTGGTCTACTGACCGTTTGCCCTTCGTTGTTTTGGCCTAGGTTTTCTAAGTAAGCCTCACCAGGTGCCATGATGTGAAAGATATCTTTTCCATTGATATTCTTTCGGTTAACTTTGTCTGCAGCTCTGGCAAGAGCCTTTTGTATTGTATTTTCCTTTGAAGGTATCCGAAATTTATTTACTAAAATATTGGTAATTTCTTTTGCTGTTAGCCCGTCTGTCTCGTGATCGACACGAGCTAGTTGTAATACCTTTAAAGATTTATCTATGGCCTTGGGCATTTTTTGTATTTCTGGATATTTGGTGCTGTCAATATCATTGAGTATTGACAAAGTGCCATCCAAATTAGCTGGATTGTGAGAAAATCCTCTCTTGGGTTTGGTCGCCTCCCGCTTTTTTTCTGGTGCTTCAATTTTGCTACCGAGAGATTTGCCGAGTAGCTCATCCATAACCCTGTGGAACGCGGCTTCCTGAAGATTTTCGGGGACGGTTTTGGCTATTTCAGCCGCTTCAGCTATGATAACTTTCAAATTTTTCTTTCTCATGGTTTCAGCTACTCCAGTGCATTAGCCAGGAAACGGGACGGATAACTCCTTATTTCTGCTTGAATATTGATTCTGCAGGGATGGAATAATTGGCGAGCAGTCGATGTATGATTTAATTTGCCATACAAAAGAATTTTTGGCAAGGAGGTGGCTGGCTTTCGCTATTATTATAAAAAAGAGACTAATATTGTTGACTTGGCCGGGATGGGTACAAAAAAGGGTGGAGCACAGGCCCCACCCCATTAAAGCAATTACCATAACCTAGATGATCTCGCAGGCCCCGCCCCCGCAGGCGATGGTCTCCTCCACCTTGGTGTTGTCGCACTCCTCGATAAGCTCGGTGTAATCCACGTTTACGTATTCCCGCTGCAAATCTTCCCAATGCTTGCAGTTGTGCACCCGCTTGAGGCAGCGGGTCATGCGCAGCAGGTCGCCGTCAAAGTAGTTGCGGGCGAACTTTTTGGCCCGGCGCACCCAGTCCTTGCGGGCGAAGATCACCTGCTCGATGGCCTCCATGGCCCGCCGCGGCAACTCCGGCTTGAGCAGGGCGTCCAGGTCGTGGCCCCGGCCCAGGGCGGCGTCGCAGGCCTCCCACAGGTTGTCGTCAAAGGCATGCAGCCCGTCCACGATGAGCCCCGAGGACATGATGGCTCCCACCCCGTAGTGCGCCACAACCTCCTCGGCGGTGTATACCTCGCAGAAGGGGGCCTGGGGGTAGTCCAGGTCCCCGCCGTGGGGCAACAGGGAGACCCCGGAGAAGTAGTGGCGGTTTTCATAGATGAAATCCGCCACCTCGTCCCACTGGCCCTCGGGCACGGTGATGGTGTTGGACACGTTGTGGCTCAAAAAGGGCTGGATGCAGCGCTCTGGCCGCCAGCCCGCGTCGATCCAGTTCGCCTTGGTGAGCTTCACATACTCCAACAGTTCCACCGGGCTCAGCTCCTTGCGGATCTTGGCGTGGCCGTTGGCCTCGATGCAAAAGGTGATGACCACGCTGTTGCCGTTGGGGTCCCAGACGCTCTCCTCCACGGCCAGGGGGTTCTTCTGGCTGAAGAAATCCACGATGGCCTCGCCGTGGTTGGCCTGGGCCCGGCGGAAATAGCGCCGGGCGTGGTGGGGGTGGATGCCCGAGCTGGTGCCCAGGATGCAGCTGGTGCTGCCGGCGGGCTTGATGCAGGTGGCTCTGGCGGCCGGGGCCAGGCCGATGCGCTCGGCCACTTGCTCGTTGACCTCCACGATCAGCCGGGCCATGCGCCGCTGGATGCCGGGGTCGAAGGCCACCTCCGGGTTTTCCATCATGCCGGTCATGGATACGCCCAACAGGGCCTCGCGCCGGGCGATCTTTTCGCTCACCTCGCCCAGGTAGTCGAAGCTGGTGTAGTCGGCCTGCAGGGTGCCCAGGATGGCCGCGGCCCGGGCCGCCTCGGCGAACTTCTCCTCGCTGTCCACCCGGCCCATGTTGATCTCGCACAGGTTGCAGAAGGCCCAGCCGGAAACGCCGTCGAGCTGGGGAAACAGGCCGATCTCCACGCAGGGATTGTAGGTGATGTCGCGGTGGTCGGCCCACACGAAGCCCGGCTCGCCGAACTCCTTGACCGCCTGCATCAGCGCCATGAACTGATCGTGGCCGGTTTCGTCGCGCAGCAGCAGGGCCGAGTTGTTGGAGCGGGCCCGCTGGGGGTTTTCCACGAACCAGTTGCCGGTCTTGGCGGCGGCCATCTCCTGGTCGTCGGGCGAGAACAGGCAAATGGTGGCGCTGCGCCGCACTCCGCCGGAGAGCACCGCGTCCGAGGCGTGCATGAGCAGGTCGTAGGCGTGGATGGGCCGCAGGCGGCGGTGCCCCTGGGACAGGATGCGGTCCAGGAGCTTGCGGATCAGCTCCAGGCTGCGCTTGAGGGGCTCGGGGCCGGGAGCCTTGCCCGCCCCGCCGGTGATGGAGGCGCCTTTGGGGCGTATCTCGGAGGAGTCGAACTCCACGGTGACCCCATGGTACTCGGGGTAGGGCTGCTCGCTGGCGAGGTATGAGGAGAGCAGGGCCCCCAGGGCGTCGGCCCAGCCCTCGATGGTGTCGGGAATGGTGTAGGTCACCGCCTCGCCGCTGGGCGGGGCGATCTCGGGCAGCTTGGCGATGTGGTGCCACTGCACCGAGAAGCCCACCCCGCAGCCGCACAACAGGAGCCACAGGGCCTCCTGGAAAAAGCGCGGCCGGTCGCAATAGGAGGTGGTGCAGTTGTACATGCGGGCGTTTTTGTTGATGATCGGCTCGCCGCCGAATTGCAGGGCCCGTTGGCTGCCCAGCACCAGGCGCTTTTGCATGGCCTGGCCCACCTCGCGCAAAAGGTCCTCTATGACCAAGCCCTTGCGCCCGAAATTGCGCCGGTGCATCTCCAGCACCCGCTCCACGGCCTCGTCAAAGGTCTCTCTGCGTTTCAGGGCGGGATTGTAGCGGCTGTACTTGCTGGCGAACACGTACTCTTGCAGGTTCCAAATGCTCATTAGGCCTCTCGTATAATCAACATGTAGGATAATGTCTTTACGTTAATACTACATATTGTGCCATCAAGCCAACTAAAAAATCGATAATAATAATTAATAGCAACTACTTTTGGTTATTTTTTAGCTTTTTGGTTTTCTGGGAGGGGAACCGGGCGCACTGCATATAAAAGGGCGGGGATGGACCCCGCCCCGGCGTTGCTCTACTTGGGATTTCTAGCGCAGGAAGTCGTTGGTTTCCCGCTCCTGCTTCACCGTACTCTTGGGGGCGGGGCCGTAGTGGTGGCCTGGCCACACGATGGTGTCGTCGGGCAGGGTGAGGATGCGGCTCTTGATGGAGTCCAGCATCTTGGGCCAGGAGCCTCCCGGCAGATCGGTGCGGCCCACGCCGCCCACGAACAGGGTGTCGCCGGTGAACACGTGGCCGGGGGTGTACAGGCAGATGCAGCCCGCGCTGTGGCCGGGGGTGGAGAGGACCTTGAGCTTCACCTCCTCGCCCGCGGTAATGGTATCGCCGTCGGTCACGGTCTGGTCGGCCGGGGGCAGCTCGTTGCATCCCAGCATGCGGGCGAAGTCCAGGGAGTGGGGGCTGGTCATAGCCGCCTCGTCATCCTCGTGGATGATGATCGGCGCGCCGGTGAGCTTTTTGAGCTTGGCGTTGCCGCAGGTGTGGTCCGGGTGGGCATGGGTGTTGACGATCTTGACGATCTTCAGGCCGTTTTCCTGGGCCTTGGCCACGATGGCCTCTTCGTTGCCCGCCGGGTCGATGACCACCGCTTCCCCGGTCTTTTCGCAGCCCACCAGGTAAGCGAAAACCTGCATCTGGCCCACCAGCACTTGAATGACCTTCATGTTATCTCCCCCGATTCCATCGCGAAAAATTTAGATGATTCCCCAGAAGCTAACAGCTTCCTATCGGCCTGTCCAGCCTGTGTGCCTGGCGCAGCCGACGCTATTTGCCCGTGGCGTAGGAGTGCAGGCCCGAGAGCAACAGGTTCACCCCGAAGTAGGTGAACAGCACGCAGGCGAAGCCCACCAGGGAGAACACGGCCATGCGCTTGCCCTGCCAGCCGCGCATGAAGCGGCTGTGCAACAGCGAGGCGTAGACCAGCCAGGTGATCAGCGACCAGGTCTCCTTGGGGTCCCAGGACCAGTAGGTGCCCCAGGCGCTGTTGGCCCAGATGCTGCCGGTCACGATGCCCGCGGTCAGGAGAATGAAGCCCACCACCACGGTCTGGTAGATGAGATTGTCCAACACCAGGGCCCGGGGCGAGGCGGGGTCCTTGGCCTGGCCGGTGGCCAAATACATAGCCCCCAGGGCGGCCGACACCGCGAATCCGGCATAGCCCAAGAAGCAGGTGATGACGTGGGCGATGAGCCAGTTGCTCTTGAGCGCCGGAAGCAGCGGCTTAATGGCCGGGTCCAGGGTCAGGGCGTAGAGCATGGACAAGAAGGCCAGGGGCACCGCGAAGGACCCGATGGTGCGCATCCAGGTGGCCAGCTCGATGATCAGGTAGATCACGGCGATGGTCCAGGCGAAGAACACCAGGGACTCGAACAGGTTGGAAAAGGGCGCGTGGCCTATGCCCATCTGGTGGCTGGCCACCCAGCGCAGGACGATGGCCAGGGTCAGGGCGGCCAAGGCGGCCCAGGTGACCCCGCTGGCCGCCCAGCCGAAGACCTTGGACTTGAAGGCCCAGTGGCACAGGTACAGAACCGAAGCGGCCAAAAAGGTGAAGGTGACCGCCACCAGGATTTGATTACTAAAGGCTTCCATGGATCACTCCGCCTTTTTGGGTCCGCCGCCCAGTTCGTGGCTCAGGCGGCTGATGAGCCTGGCCAGGCCCTGACGGTTCTTGTTGGTGGCTCCGGCTATCTCCAGCTTGGTGCGGCCCTGGCCGGCTGCGCCCAGGCGCAGCCACACCTTGCGGTGGCTGAAGTAGAAGGCGATGAAAAAGCCGATGACCATGAGGGTGCAGCCCACCCAGATGAACCACACGCCGGGGTCGTATTTCACCTGCAAGCCGCTGTAGGACTCGGTCTGAACCTTTACGATTTCGAACTTCAGGGGGCCGGACTGGGGCATCTTCACCCCCGGCCGGAAGGCGGTGTAGGCCTGGGGCTCCCCCTTGGCCTCCTGGTAGAGGATGCGGGCCACCGGGCCGTCGTACATGGCCCCCATCTGCACCCGCTCCCGCCAGCCCTGGATGGCCGCCTTGGCCCCGCCGGGCAGCTCGTTTATCTTGCGGGCCTCCAGGGTCAGGCGCTGTTTGGCGCCGTCCGGGCGGATCAGATCCACCTCCATGGCCTTGAGGTCGTTGCCGTAGGAGGATTGGTAGAAGTCGATGCCCTTGTACTCGGCCGGGTCGTTGACGATCAGGGTGGACTTTTGCACCGGCTTGCCGCCGTCGATGAAGGTCACATCGCTGCGGTACTCGCTGGGCATGCCGTTGGGGTAGAAGGAGACGTTGAACTTGTCCAGGCGCAGGGAGAAGCCCAGGGGCTTGGCCTGGCCGTTGTCCAGGATGATGTGGTCCACGGTGCTGCCCACCGGGATGTTCACGTGGCCCCCGTATCCCCAGAAGTTGCCCACCAGGGCCCCGGCCATGATCACCAAGACGCTGGTGTGCACCACGTAGACCCCGAAGCGCGACCAGCCGCCCCTCTGGGCGAAGAGCACGGTGCGCCCCTGGTCCTGGGCCTGGGCGCTGGACCCCACCAGGCGCTCCAGCACCTGCCGGGCCTTGTCCAGGTTGGAGGCGGGCTCGCCGGGCAGGGTGAAGCTTTCCTTGGGCTTGCGCATGGAGCCGGCTTCATCCACCGGGTCCTTGCCGAATATGCGCATGGTCAGCGACAGGCGGTTGATGGAGCAGATGACCAGGTTGGCCGCCAGCAGTGCCATGATCAGCACGAACCAGGGGGCATGGTAAAGGTCGTTGAGCCCTATGGCCGAGATGAAGCGCCAACCGGCCTCGCCGTAGGCCCGCACATAGGCGGCGGCCCCTTCCTTTTGGGGGATCAGGGTGCCGGCGATGGACAGCACCGCCAAAAGAAGCAGCAGAAAAAAGGACAGCTTCACCGAGGCGAAAAAGTCCCAGATTCTTTCAGCGATGGGTTTGCGTGCTTGGTCCTGACTCACACGGCCTCCTTGGCGAGGTTGCCGAAAAAACTGAAAAGTAAAGCTACCAGAGGGCTAGGATAGGGGCAACCGCCGCCCGGGAGCGGGGCGCGTCCGGCTTGGCCTGTGGGGGATGGCTGGGCATAGGTCAACGGGCGGCCCGGGGGCTAGTCCCTGGCGGGGGGAACCAGGCCGTTGAGGCTCACCGCGCCGCGTCCCAAGAGGTCGTGCAAATGCACCAGGCCCAGCACCTTGCCGCTGGGGTCCACCACCGGCAGGGCGGTGATCTGCTTGGACTCCATGGTGTGCAGGGCCTCGGCGGCCAGGCTGTCCGGGTCCGCGGTCAGGGGCGAGGCGATCATGAAGCGGCTCACCGGGGCGCTGTCCAGGCTCTGCCCGGCCACCACCGCCCGGCGCACGTCGCCGTCGGTGAAGATGCCCTTGAGCATCCCCCGGCTGGTGATGAGCACCGTGCCCAGGTCGCCCTCGTCCATCACCTTCACCGCCTGGGATATGGGGGTGGAGGGGCGCACGGCGGGGACCGCCTTGCCCTTGGTCATAACTTCGCGGACCTTGAGGGCCAGGCGCTGGCCCAGGCTGCCGCCCGGATGATGGCGGCGGAAGTCCTCGGCCTTGAAACGGTGCTTTTCAATCAGCACCACGGCCAGGGCGTCGCCCATGGCCAGGGCCGCCGTGGTGGAGGTGGTGGGGGCCAAGCCCAGGGGGCAGGCTTCGCGCTCCACCCCGCAGTCGATGACCAGATCCGCCACCTGGGCCAGGGGCGAGTCCAGGCCGCCGGTCATGGCCACCACCTTGGCCCCGTGGGCCTTGAGCTGGGGCACCACGTTGACCAACTCCTCGCTGCGCCCGCTGTGGCTCAGCGCCAAGACCACGTCGCCGGGGCTGACCATGCCCAAATCGCCGTGCAGGGCCTCCACGGGGTGCAAGAAGATGGAGGTGGTGCCGGTGCTGCTCAGGGTGGCGGTAATCTTGCGGGCCACGATGCCGCTCTTGCCGATGCCGGTGGTGATCACCTTGCCCGGCGAGGCCAGGATCATCTCCACGGTCTGCTCGAAGCTGGCGCCGAGACGTTTTTTGAGCTGCATGATGCCCTGAGCCTCTATGCTCAGCACCTCGCGCGCTATTTTGAGAATTTCAGACAAAGTCGCTAAGTCTCCAGGCAGAACTTGCCGGCCGACTCGTCCACGGCCACCGGGTACTCGCCGTCAAAGCAGGCCAGGCAGAAGCCCTCGCGGCTGGCCGAGGTGGATTCCAGCAGGCCCTCGATGGACAGATAGCCCAGGGAGTCCAGGCCCAGCATGTTCCTGATGTCTTCCACCCGGTGGTTGCAGGCGATCAGCTCGCCCTTGGTGGAAAAGTCGATGCCGTAGTGGCAGGGGAAGCGGTGGGGCGGGCAGGACACCACCATGTGCACCTCCGAGGCGCCCACGTTGCGGATGTTCTGCACCCTGGCCATGGTGGTGGTGCCCCGGATTATGGAGTCCTCCACGATGACCACCTTCTTGCCCTTGATAAGCTCGCGCACCGGGTTTAGCTTCACCCTCACCCCGAAGTCGCGCATGTCCTGGCTGGGCTGGATGAAGGTGCGTCCCACGTAGTGGTTGCGGATCATGCCCATCTCAAAGGGCAGGCCCGCGGCGCAGGCATAGCCCAGGGCGGCGTAGTTGCCACTGTCGGGGAAGGGCATCACCAAATCGGCGTCGGCGTGGGGGAACTCCTCGGCCAGCTGGGCCCCCTGGCGGCGGCGCACCGAGTACACCGTCTGGCCGAAGATGTAGCTGTCGGGCCGGGCGAAGTAGATGAACTCGAAGATGCAGTGGGCGTGGCGCTGGCGGGTAAAGGGCTTGATGCTGCGCAGGCCGTTCTTGTCGATGAACACCACCTCGCCGGGCTCCACCTCGCGGATGAAGCGGGCGTCGATGAGGTCCAGGGCGCAGGTTTCGCTGGCCACCACGTAGGCATCGCCCAGCGCTCCCAGGCACAGGGGGCGGAAGCCCTGGGGGTCGCGGGCGGCCACCAGGGTGTCCTCGGTCATGAACAAAAAGCTGTAGGCCCCTTCAAGCTGTCCCAGGGCGGCGATGAGCCCTTCTTCGAAGCCCATGTGGATGTTGCGGGCCAGAAGGTGCATCACCACCTCGGAGTCCATGGAGGTCTGGAAGATGCTGCCTTCTTTTTCCAGGTGGCGCCGCAGCTCGTGGGCGTTGACCAGGTTGCCGTTGTGGCCCACGCACAGGCCGTGGCCCGCGTAGTTGATGATAAAGGGTTGGGCGTTGCCCAGCACCGAGGAGCCGGTGGTGGAATAGCGCACATGGCCGTTGGCGATGTGGCCCTTGAGGCCCTTGAGGTCGCGCTCGCTGAAGATGTCGGGCACCAGGCCCATGGCCCGCTTCTGGTGCAGATGCTTGCCGTCGCTGGTGACGATGCCGGCCGACTCCTGGCCACGGTGCTGCAGGGCGTAAAGGCCGTAGTAGGTCAGACGGGCGGCCTCGGGGTGGCCATATACCCCGAAGACGCCACAATATTCTTTGGGCCCCTGGCTGCGCGCGCGCCACATGGCGGCCATCTTATCACAAGCGGGTAACATTGGTCCCCAGCCCCGTCGCCTAACCGGCGGCGTAGTAATCCTGCAATGGGGTTACGGTAAGGGTGTCGTTTTTAAGTAGGGCCTCCACCGCGTCCGCGGTGGCCCTGGCCGCGGCCAGGGTGGTGCAATAGGCCAGGCCCCGCTCCAGGGCGGTGCGCCGGATCAGATAGGCGTCGCTGGCCGGGCCCTTGCCCTCGGTGGTGTTTATCACCAGATCGATCTCGCCGTTGACCATGGCGTCCACCACGTGGGGCCGGCTTTCGGAAACCTTGAACACGTGGCGGCACTCGATGCCTTGCTTGCTCAAAAAGGCGTGGGTGCCAGTGGTGGCCAGCAGGTCGAAGCCCAGGCGGTGCAGCTTGGCGGCGATGGGCGCCACCGCCGGTTTGTCCGCGTCCTTTACGCTGATGAACACCTTGCCCTTGGTGGGCAGAATCTGGCTGGCCCCGAGCTGGCTCTTGGCGAAGGCCAGGCCCAGGTCGCGGTCGATGCCCATCACCTCGCCGGTGGAGCGCATCTCCGGCCCCAGCCAGGGGTCCACGCCAGGGAAGCGCACGAAGGGGAACACCGCCTCCTTGACCGAGTAGTGCTTGGGCACCACCTCCTCGGTGATGCCTTGCTGGGCCAGGGTCTGGCCCATCATCACCTTGGTGGCCACCTTGGCCCAAGGGATGCCAGTGGCCTTGGAGACAAAGGGTACGGTGCGGCTGGCCCGGGGGTTCACCTCCAACAGGTAGAGCAACCCGTCCTTTACCGCGTACTGTATGTTCATGAGACCCAGCACCCCCAGCTCCCGGGCCAGGGCGTAGGTAGCCTCTTTGATCTCCTTGATCATGGCCGGGGTGAGGTTGTGCGGCGGCAAGACGCAGGCGCTGTCGCCGGAGTGCACGCCCGCCTGCTCTATGTGCTCCATGACGCCCGCCACCACGCAGCCGCCTTCCTGGTCGGCCACCGCGTCCACGTCCACCTCCACCGCGTCCTCCAGGAACTTGTCCACCAGGATGGGGTGGTCCGGCGAGGCCTCCACGGCGGTGGTCATGTAGCGGGTCAGGGACTGCTGATCGTAGACGATCTCCATGGCCCGGCCGCCCAGCACGTAGGAGGGGCGCACCACCACGGGGTAGCCGATGCGCTCGGCCACGGCCAGGGCCCCTTCCACGCTGGTGGCGGTGCCGTTCTCCGGCTGCCTCAGGTTCAGCAGCTTGAGCAGCTCCACGAAACGGTCGCGGTCCTCGGCTCGATCGATGGCGTCGGGCGAGGTGCCCAGGATGGGGGCCCCGGCCCTCTCGAGGGGCACCGCCAGGTTCAGCGGGGTCTGGCCGCCGAACTGCACGATGATGCCCTCGGGCTTCTCCGAGTCGATGATGTTGAGCACGTCTTCCTTGGTCAGGGGCTCGAAGTAGAGCTTGTCGCTGGTGTCGTAGTCGGTGGAGACCGTCTCGGGGTTGGAGTTGACCATGATGGACTCGATGCCCATCTCCCTGAGCGCCATGGAGGCGTGCACGCAGCAATAGTCGAACTCGATGCCCTGGCCGATGCGGTTGGGCCCGCCGCCCAGGATCATCACCTTGCGCTTGTCGCCCGCCCGGCACTCGTCCTCGGTCTCGTAGGTGCTGTAGAAATAGGGGGTGTAGGCCTCGAACTCGGCCGCGCAGGTGTCCACCAGCTTGTAGGTGTGGCGCACCCCCAGCTCCAGACGCCGGGCGCGCACCGAATCCTCGTCCGAGGAAACCGCGTGGGCGATCTGGCGGTCGCTGAAGCCCATCTGCTTGGCCCGGCGCATGAGCCCCGCGTCCATTTCCTTGAGCGAATTCTTGAGCTTGCCCCAGGGACGGTGGCTTTCCAGCTCGCCCTGGAACTCCACGATCTGCTTGATGTTGTGCAAAAACCAGGGGTCGATGGCGGTGAGCTTGTACAGCTCGTCCACGCCCATGCCCTGCTTGAGGGCCTGGGCCACCCAGAAGATGCGCAGGCTGCTGGGCTTGGCCACCAGCTGGCGCAGCTTGTCCGGGGCCATCTCGGGGCGCTCGGGAGAGGGGTCCTTGCCGTCGCCCAACAGGCCCGCCCGGCCGATCTCCAGGCCGCGCAGGCCCTTTTGCAGCGCCTCCTTGAAGGTGCGCCCGATGGCCATGGTTTCGCCCACGCTCTTCATGGCCGTGCTCAGCACGTCCTCGGCGCCGGGGAACTTCTCGAAAGCCCAGCGGGGAGCCTTTACCACGCAGTAGTCGATGGTGGGCTCGAAGGAGGCCATGGTCTCCTTGGTGATGTCGTTGGGCAGCTCGTCCAGGGTGTAGCCGATGGCCAGCTTGGCGGCCATCTTGGCGATGGGGAAGCCGGTGGCCTTGCTGGCCAGGGCGCTTGAGCGGCTCACCCGGGGGTTCATCTCGATCACCACCATCTCGCCGTCGGCCGGGTTGATGGCGAACTGCACGTTGGAGCCGCCGGTCTCCACCCCGATCTCGCGCATGATGGCGATGGAGGCGTCGCGCATCTCCTGGTATTCCCGGTCGGTGAGGGTCTGGGCCGGGGCCACGGTGATGGAGTCGCCGGTGTGCACCCCCATGGGGTCCAGGTTCTCGATGGAGCAGATGATGACCACGTTGTCCTTGCGGTCGCGCATCACCTCCAGCTCGAATTCCTTCCAGCCCAGCACCGACTCCTCGATCATCACCTCATGGGTCAGGCTGGCCGACAGGCCGTGGGCCGCGATGCGCTCCAGGTCCTCGCGGTTGTAGGCCACGCCGCCGCCGGTGCCGCCCAGGGTGAAGGCGGGGCGCACCACCACCGGGTAGCCGATGCGCTCGGCCGCGGTCAAGACCGAGGGCAGGTTACGGCAGATGTCGCTCTCGGGCACCCGCAGGCCGATGTTGTTCATGGCCTCGCGGAACAGCTCGCGGCTTTCGGCCTTTTTGATCACCTCCGGGGTGGCGGCGATCATCTCGATACCCAGGCGCTCCAGGATGCCGGTCTCGGCCACCATCAGGGCGGTGTTGAGCGCGGTCTGGCCGCCCAGGGTGGGCAGGATGGCGTCGGGCCGCTCGGCCTTGAGCACCTCGATGACCACCTCGGGGGTGATGGGCTCCACGTAGGTGCGGTCGGCCATCTCCGGGTCGGTCATGATGGTGGCCGGGTTGGAGTTGACCAGCACCACTTCCAGGCCTTCTTCCCGAAGGGCCTTCACCGCCTGGGTTCCCGAGTAATCGAACTCGCAGGCCTGGGAGATAATGATCGGCCCGGAGCCGATGATCATGATTTTCTTTAGGTCCGTGCGTTTGGGCATGGGTGTCGGCTATCTTTTCTCAGCGAGTTTCCCGCGATATTCTTTGCGGCAAGCGGCGGGCTTTTTCGCCAACTTCCCGTTTTCCATATCCGTATTAGTTTACCCTTGGGCGGTGCTTTTTCCCGCCCCAATTCCTACTAACCTTGCGGCTTAGGCCTCCCGGCCTAGCGCTGGGGCCGGTAGCCCTCCACCAGCATGGCCTTGAGCATCTCCAGGGGGCTGGCCAGCCCGTTGCTCTGCGCCGCCGCCTTCAGGGTCTGGTCCGCCTTCATGGTCAGCCCCGCCGCCTTGAGGCGGGCGGCCACCGTTGCCGGGGCCTGCCCGGCGGCTTGGGCCACCTCGGCCAGGGTCTTGTTGCCGATGCCCGTGCCCGCGAAACGCTCCTCCACCTCCTGGGTGGTGTAGGCGTGCCCGGCCGGGGCCGCGGCTTCCACCGCCTTTTCCAGGGGCTTGATCAGAGCGTAGAGGGCCATGGGCGCGGTCCGGTTGAGCCGGGTGATGTCAATGACCCTGGCCTGGGGCGACACGCCCTGCCAGCCTTTTTGCTTGAGCAGGGCCATCGCCGGGGCAGCCGGGATGCCCACCTTCTTGCAGAATACCTGAAGCGTCAACTCCTCGGCGTGGCCGAAGGGTGGCTCGTGGGCCGGGGTGCTCACCCAATAGTTCTTGAGATAGGTGTTCAGGTCCACCAGCCAGCTCAGGGGCGGGAAGGGCCGGATGCCCGCCGCCACCACCAGCACCAGGGCGGCCAGGGCGATCCACAGCTCGCGCTTGTGGCCCTTCATCTGGGCGGCCTTGCCCTTGAGGTAGCTGATGAAGGGCTTCCAGTTGAAGTAGAGGTGGAAGTCCATGGCCACCAGGAACAGGATGGAGCTGATTATGTGGATGTTGCCCCACTGAGTCTTGGTGAGGCCCCAGAAGTACCAGTCGTTCCAATAGGCTATGCGCCCCTGCGGCATGAGGTAGGCCACCAGGCCGCTGATACCCATGACCACCAGGCCCGCCGCGCCGAGCAGGGAGGTCAGACCCCGGTGGCTGAAGCTGGCTTTTGCGGTGCTCATATGGCTTCCCGGTTCCCTGAAAGCTTTGCTCTAAGCCAGGGGCTGCTTGCTCTGCATCATGTCCTGGAAACGGTCGAACAGATAGTCCGCGTCATGGGGCCCCGGCGCGGCCTCGGGGTGATATTGCACACAAAACACCGGCACCTGGCGATGGCTCAGCCCCTCCAGGGTGCGGTCGTTGAGGTTCAGGTGGGTCATCACCACCTCGGGGTCGTCGATGGTGTCCGAGTCCACGCAGAACCCGTGGTTTTGGCTGGTGATCTCCACCTTGCTGGTTTTGAGGTCCATGACCGGCTGGTTGGCGCCCCGGTGGCCGAACTTCAGCTTGTAGGTCTTGCCGCCCAGGGCCTGGCCGATCATCTGGTGGCCCAGGCAGATGCCGAAGATGGGCGAGCGGCCCATGAGGTTCTTCACCGTGTTCACCACGTAGGTCACCGCCGCCGGGTCGCCGGGGCCGTTGCTCAAAAACACGCCGTCGGGACCCAGCTTCAGGATGGTCTCGGCCGAGGTAGAGGCGGGCACCACGATAAGCTTGTTGCCCCGTTTCGCCAGCCGCCGCAGGATGTTGAACTTGATGCCGCAGTCCAGGCAGACCACCTTGAATTCACCCTCGCCGCCGTCCCACATCTCCTCGGGGTCGAAATCCCCGCTCAGGTCCAGCTCCGGTCCGGGCGCTCCGTCCAGCCAGCGGTAGGGCTGGGAGCAGGTCACTTCCTTGACTAGGTCGATGCCCACCAGGCCGGGGCTGGCCTTGGCCTTGGCGGCCAAGCTGGCCGGGTCCAGGTCCTCGGTGGACAACACGCCCCTCATGGCTCCCCGAATGCGCAGATGGCGGGTCAGAGCCCTGGTGTCCAGGCCTTCCACGCCCATCACTCCGGCCTCTTCAAGATATTGGCTCAGGCTCTGGGTGGAGCGGAAGTTAGAGGGGAACTGCTGGTATTCCTTGACCAAAAAGGCACTGACCTGCACGGCGCGGCTTTCCACGTCCTCGGGGTTGGTGCCGTAGTTGCCGATCAGGGGATAGGTCATGGCCAGCATCTGACCCTTGTAGGAGGGGTCGGTGATGGCTTCCTGATAGCCGGACATGGCCGTGTTGAAGCAGACCTCTGCGGCCACCTCGCCCGAACCGGCGAAGGTGCGGCAGGGGAATGCCGTCCCGTCTTCCAAAACTAGTAGTGCGTCTAGGGCCACAGGCTTTTTTCCTTAAGCGCTTGAACCACTTGCGAGTGATCCAGAGGGCTTAGCTTCGTTACGATGTACTGACGCACCGCCTCTCCAGGAGGTGTGCCTTGTTTGTAACACAGAAAGGCGGTTTTTACACCCATGGCCTTGGCCGCCCGGCTGGCCAAAAGGGGCCAGATCACCCCCAGGTCGCCGGTGAGGGGCAGGGCCCCGGGCAGCCTGGCGAAGCCGCTCATTTCCATGCGGAAGGGCAGCTTCATGCCGGTGGCCTTGGGCTTGCCCTGGTCGATGGCCTGGGCCACGGCCTGGGCGTCTTGCTGCATCCGCCAGGCACGCTCCAGGTTGGGGTCCAGGTCGATGCGCACCACCGCCTTTTGGCCCAGGCTGAAGGTGTCCAGGCCCTCGTGGCGGGCCCACAGGCCGTGGCCGGTGAACAGCTCGAAGGGCCCGTCGTGGATCTCCTGGGTCAGGGCCACTCCGCTTTCTATTATAAGATCGGCCGAGGCCAACAGGTCGGCCACTCTTGCCGAGCGCGAGGATATGCTGATGGAGTCGCCCACCGCCAGGCCCACTTGCCCCCCGCCCACCAGTTGGGGCACGGTGACCAGACAGGGCACCCCCCGCCGGGCGCAGGCCCCCAACATGGTCAGGGGGTCGCAGCCGGGCCCGGTCACCGCTTCCAGGGGCAGGCCCGCCGCCTTAGCCATGGGCTCCAGCTTGCGCGCGGTGCGCTCCACCCACAGGCCGGTGGGATAGGCCAGGTTGCCGGCCACTTTTATAATGTCGTTGCCCGGCGCGGAGAGCATGCGCCGGTACAGGTCGCGGTCGATGATGGTCTGCCGGGCCAGGCCCGCCAACTGCTCGGGGCTTAAGAGCGAAACCTCCACCTTGCCGTCGGCGGGCAAGGCCGCCGGGTCCAGGCCCAGCTTGGCCCCCTCCACCCGGCGCACCCGCTCCAAGACCCCGGCCATCTCGTGGCCCACCACCGCGCTGGAGGTGAGCACCCCGTCCACCAACCCCAGGCGCACCAGCTCGGCCACCATGCAGGTGACCCCCTCGTGCAGGTTGGGCCCGGAGCCGGTGGCCACCACCACCCGGCCGCCCGCCTCCTTGACCTGGGCCCACAAACGCACCACCCGGCTCAGGCGGCGTTTGGTCTCCGGGTCCAGGCTCTGGGCCAGCCGGTTCAGGGCGGCTTGGCTCACCAGGGGGCGGGAGCTTAGCTGGGGCTTGTGCTGGGGCATGCGCTTACGCTCCCTGCCGGGCCAAGGCGTCCAGGATGTGCCCGGCCGCGGCCTGGGCCGCTCCGGACCAGCCCCGCACCACGGCGCGGGCGGCCCGGCCCATTGAGGCGGCGCGCTGGGGCGAGGAGAGCATCTCCCCCCACCAGGCGGCCAGTTCCTCGGCGTTGTTGACCAGCTTTGACGCGCCCTCCCGTTCCAGGGCCTGGGCCGCGTCCTTGAAATCGGCCATGTCCGGGCCGTAGGCCACGGGCACCCCCCAGGCGGCGGGCTCCATGGGGTTTTGCCCCCCAAGGGGCACCAGGGAGGCTCCCACCATGGCGGCCTTGGCCAGGCCGTACAAGGCCAGGAGTTGGCCCATGGCGTCCACCACCACCACCTGGGTGTCGGCTCGCCGGGGGTGCTCCGGGCTCAGCTCGCTCCAGGCCTGGGCGCTGAGCCCCAGGCCACGGGCGGCGGCAAGCCAGCGGGGGGATTTTTCCACGTGGCGCGGGGCCACGGCCAAGACGGCAGTGGGGTGGCTCTCCAAAACCTTCTTGAAGGCCCCCAGCACCGCCGACTCCTCGCCGCTGCGCACGCTGCCCGCCACCAGCAGGGGAGCCTCGCCCAGGTTCAGGCGCTGGGCCAGAGGAGCGGGGTCCAGGGCGGCAACCCGCTGGACCAGCCCGGCGTACTTGGCGTTGCCCTCCACCCGCACTCGCTCCGGCGGCGCGCCCAGGGCCTTGGCCCGCGCCGCGTCCTCCGGGCCGATCATGCTGAGCAGGGAGAAGCGCTCCAGGCAACCGGCCACCAGGGGCCGGGCCATCATATAGCGGGGAAAGCTGCGCGGGCTGATGCGCCCGTTCAGGAGCAGCAGCTCGCAGCCACGATGGTCGAGCCAGGCCAGGAAGTTGGGCCAAAGCTCGGTTTCCAGGGAGGCGTAGACCTGGGGCCGCACTTTTTGCCAGGCCGTGGCCACGGCCCAGGGTGCTTCCAGGGGGAAGGGCAGCACCCTAGCGCGGTCCGCAAACAACTCGGCCGCCCGCTCCAGGCCCTTGGCCGTGGAGGTGCTGACGCTCAGCTCTATCTCCGGCCGCCGGGCCCAAAGTTCCTCGGCCACGGCCATGGCCACGGCCACCTCGCCCACGCTCACCGCTTGGAGCCACACCCTGGGGCCGTCGCCCGCCGGGGCCTGGTCGCGGTAGAGCCCCAAACGGGGCCACAGCTCGCCCCAGCGACGGGCCAGGCGCGAGCCAAGCCACAGGCCGGGCAGCGTGGTGCCCGCCAGGCCCAGGGCCAGGTTGTAAGCTATCAGGGATTTGCGCATTGCCGCCCGCCAGCCGCAAGAGGCCGGATATTCAAAAGGTTCCACCATTTATAGCGGCGACGCTCCGGCTCGTCAAGGAGCGCCGAGCTCACTCCTGGTTCATGGGGCTGGGCAGGCTGGGGCGGGCCGCCAAAAAGTCCAGCAGAATGCTGTTGATAAGCCAGGGCCGCTCCAGAGGGCCGTAGTGGCTTACCCCCGGCACTACGGCCAGCTGCCCAACGGGCAGGGCCGCCACCATGTCCCGGGCGTGGTCCAGGCGCACCAGGTCGTGCTGGCCCAGCAGCACCAAAGTGGGGGCCTCGATGGCGGCCAGGTCCTCGGCCAGGAGGGTGGGCGAGGTGAGCCACATGTCGCGCACCGTGGCCACCAGGCGGGGCAAATGCTCCGGGCCCATCGGGGTGTGCGCGGCCAAGAGCTCCTTGTCCTCGGGCACCAAGTTGTCCCAGGTGGCCGCCTTGGCCAGGTTGTAGAACTCCTCCTCGTAACCGCACACATGGGCCCCGGCCCCGATGAGGGCCATGCGCTCCACCAGCTCGGGCTGGTCACGGGCCAGGTACAGGGCCAGGATGCCCCCGTCACTCCAGCCCACCACCTTGGCCCGGCCAATGCCCATGGCCTGCATGAAGGCGGCGGCGTCGGCCGCGTACAGGGGGTAGGAGTGGGGCTGGGGGCAGTCGGAGCTGCGGCCGTGCCCCCGGCGCTCGGGCAGCCACACCCGGTAGTGGGGCATCAACCCGCAGACCAGGCTGTGCAGCGACTCCAGGGTGACCAGCCCGCCCATCAACAGCAGCAGGGTCTCGCCCGCCCCGTGCACCTCGTAGTAAGTACGCACTCCGGCGATATCGACGTACTCGCCGCCCTGGCCCAGGGTCTGGCCGTCGGGTAGGAGCATGGGGTTATGGTCCGACGCGCTCAAGCTACTTCTCCAGTCCACAAGAGAGTGCGGTCGCTTTTTTGGAGGACGTCATTTTTTAGGCCCGGTTATTGTTGGCTAGCGTTTTTGCCCAGGCAATTAAAGAAAGCTCCAGCAAAATCATTAAGGTATGGCTAGCTCGTGGTGTTAATGGGTATTTAGCGTCTAAGGTATTTTTACTATGTATTCTATTCCTCAAAAATGACACCAGTCGACAAGAAGCTTTTATTAGGTCATCAGGGAAGACGCTGTTTCTATCGGCTAAATTGAACAAGATGCCAAGAGTCATTTTATCGATTTTATTGCCTTTTTTGTCTATCATTTTGCTTTCTGGAATTGCATCTAATAAAATAGTTTCAAGAAGGCTGCCCAATGATGAGATGGTTGCATAAGTGAGGCTCATATTAGCAACAGTAAGAAGTTCGTTAAAAATGATGGTCGCGTGCTTATTGAACTTTGGAGATTTTATGATTGTTGTTAATGATTCACCCACTTGTTTGGGGTCAGGAAAAAGATGTTGAATAGCCCTATCAAATGCTTCGCTAAAAATTCGACTTATGAACGTCTTTCTCTCTAGATTGTCTGCAAAGTCCAGTAAGTCCATTTTTTCAAGAAGGCACAGTGCTACATATGACGACTGCCCCCTGCAGTACTCTAAAACTTGATCGCCTTGATAACCCAAATAATTGGTGGCAAATATTTCGTTTTCTGATTGTGCGAATTCGAAGTTTTTAACGGCTATTTTTTCATCATCTTGCGTATGCGCAAAACCCAAACGGAAATATATGTGACCTTTGTGCGCATGCCCCCACTTTGGCTCTATGACGGTTATGAAAAAATGAAACCAGTCAGTCCAATACGACAACTCATAATATAAATTGCGTTCCGGGTTGGCAGCCGCCAGTATTTTATCTGCCAGTTGAGCCCATACGCTATCGAAACGAGGATCAAGGATATTTCCTGCGATAAGTTCTTCTTTCAGGACGTTTACCGCAGAAATAAATTTTTTCTGCTGCATCAATCTTAATAATTTGGTTTCCAAACTATCTCCTCAGTGCGCCTCGGCCCAGTTGGCCCCCCAGCCGATATCCACCTTCAGTTCCACGGCCAGCTTGTACACCCCTTCCATCTCCTGGCGCACCCGCTCGGTGAATTTCTCCACCTGCTTTTCGGGCACCTCGAACACCAGTTCGTCGTGCACCTGCAAGATCATCAGGGCCTCGGGGAACTCGGCGGCCATCATCTCCGCCACCCTGAGCATGGCCAGCTTGATGAGGTCCGCCGCCGTGCCCTGGATGGGAGTGTTGAGCGCGATGCGCTCGGCTCCTTCGCGGGCGATGCGGTTGCTGGAGTTGATGGCCGGCAAGAAGCGGCGCCGACCCAACAGGGTGGTCACATAGCCCTTGTCCCTGGCCGAGGCCAGGTTGGCCTGCTGGAAGGAGGCGATGCCCGCGTAGCGTCCCAGGTACTTGCTGATGATGTCCTGGGCCTCCTTGTTGCTGACGCCCTGCTCCCTGGCCAAACGGAAGGCGCTCATGCCGTAGAGCACCCCGAAGTTCACCGTCTTGGCCCGGGCTCGCATCTCCTTGGTCACCAGGCCGGGCATCACGTCGAACAGGCGCGCCGCGGTCTGGGTGTGCACGTCCAGGCCCTGGGAGAGGTCTTCCAGCAAAAGCGGGTCTTGGCTCAGGTGGGCCAGCACCCGAAGCTCGATCTGGGAGTAGTCGGCGCTGAGCATCACCATGCCCGGCTCGGTGATGAAGCACCCCCGGATGCGCATGCCCAGCTCGGTGCGCACCGGGATGTTCTGCAAATTGGGGTCGCTGGAGGACAGCCGCCCGGTGGCGGTGACCGCCTGGTTGAAATTGGTGTGCACCCTGCCGGTTTCCGGGTGCACCAGAAGGGGCAGGGTGTCCACGTAGGTGCCCTTGATCTTGTTCAAGGTGCGGTAGTTCAATATCTCGGCGGGCAGGGGATGCTGGGCGGCCAGGATGGTCAGCACGGTCACGTCGGTGGAGTAGCCGGTCTTCTTCTTGGTCTTTTTCACCTGGGGCAGGCCCAGCTCCTCGAAGAGCACCGTGGCCAACTGCGACGGCGAGTTCAGGTTGAACTCGTGCCCGGCCAGCTTGTAGCAGGAGGCCTCCAACTCCACGAGCTGCCCGCCCAGCTCCTTGCTCAGCTCGTTCAGGGCGTCCACGTCCAGCTTGACCCCGTTCATCTCCAGCTGGGCCAACAGCGGCACCAGGGGCATCTCCAAATCCAGGAACAGCGGCTCCAGGCCTGCTTCTTCCAAGCGCGGCCCCAATACCCTGGCCGCCTGCCAGGCCACGTCCGCGTCCTCGGCGGCGTAGGGCGTGGCCTTGTCCAGCTCGGCAAAGGCGAAGCTCTTGTTCTTGCCGCCCACTGCCTCCTCGTAGGGGATTACGCTGCGCCCCAGGAACTCGGCGGCGATGGCCGCCAGGCCGTGGGAGGTCTTGCCGGGGTTCAAGAGATAAGAGGCCACCATGGTGTCAAAGGCGATGTTCACAAGCGGTGCGCCCGCCCTGGTCAAGACGATGTGGTCGTACTTGAGGTTCTGCCCCACCTTGGCCACCAGGGGGTCGGAGCACAGGGGGCGCAGCAACTCCAGGGCCTGCTCCAGGTCCATCTGCTTTTCGCCGTCCGGGAGCTGGTGCCCCACGGGCACGTACACCGCCTCGCCTTTCTTGGTGCACAGGGAGAAACCCACCAGCTCGGCGGCCATGGCGTCGATGCTGGTGGTCTCGGTGTCGATGGACACCTTGCCTTTCTTGTAGGCCTTGGCGATCTCGGCCTCCAGCTCCCCCGGCTCCACCACCAAACGGTAGTCGCCCTCCACCGCCACGGGCTGGGGCGCGAACTGCTTCATCAGGGAGGTGAACTCCAACTGGGCCAGCACCGGGGTGATAACCTCCGGGTCCGGCGGGGCCATGGCGAAGAGCTCGGGCGAAAACTTCAGCGGCGCGTCGTCGGCCAAGCGGGCCAACTCCCGGCTCATGCGGGCATCCTCGGCGTGGGCCAGCAGATTCTCCTTGAGCTTGGACTTTTTCATCTCCGGCGCGGCGGCCAAGACCGAATCCAGGTCGCCGTGCTCGTTCAAGAGCTTCACCGCCGTCTTGGGACCCACGCCGGGCACGCCGGGGATGTTGTCCGTGCTGTCGCCGGTGAGCGCCTGCAAGTCCACCACCAACTCCGGAGCAACCCCCATTTTTTCCAGCACCTCGGGCGGGCCCAGGCGCAGCTCCTTCATGGTGTCCCACATGGTCACGTCCCCGCTCACCAGCTGCGACATGTCCTTGTCGCCTGTGACCAGCACCACCTTGTAGCCCTGCGCCGTGGCCTGGCGGGCCAGGGTGGCCATGAGGTCGTCAGCCTCGTAGCCCTCCATCTCCACGGCCGGGAGGTTAAGGGCCGTCACCACCTGGCGCACCAGGGGCATCTGGGATTTGAGGGCCGGGTCCAGGGGCGGGCGGTTGGCCTTGTATGGCTCGTAGAGCTTGTGGCGGAAGGTGGGCCCTTTGGCATCGTAGACCACGGCCAGATGACTGGGCTGGGCCTCGTCCAAAACCTTGAGCAGCATCTGCACGAAGCCGTACACCGCGCCGGTGGGCACCCCGTCGCTGGTGGTCAGGTTGCGGATGGCGTGAAAGGCGCGGTGAATGTAGCTGGAGGCGTCCAGCAGATATAGGGTGGGCTTGGCGGCCATGGTTACATTACCTAGTTTCTGGATAAAGATTTAAAATTAAATATTTTCTCTAATGTGGGTTATAGCCTCACTAAATATTTTCTCATGAAATTGGAACCGAGGCTCCCTCAATCCTGGTCCCAACATGTTTGTGTAGCGGTTTTTAATAGAAGGAAATGGGTCGAACACCCAAAACCTTTTGATACTGGTATCACTGTGGGCAGCAAGAGAAAAAAGATATCTGAAAAACATATCGGTTTCCGGAAGCGAATATCCAACAACATAAATTGCTCTTGCCTCTGCTATGACGTTTACTGCTTCTTGCCAAACCGCGCCTACATTGTACCTGTGCTCGGCTTTGTTCCATGTGGGAGGGACGATCATTGGTCCCCTTATGGAATAACCGTTAAAAGGCATGCCGGCAATGAATTTTCGAGACACTATTAACCTTGATTCTGAGAACGGCCCATCGAGGCAACCATTTCCTAGTAAGCTTTTCATGTTTAGGGGCTCAACTTGGCCGCGGTTGCCTTCACCCCAGTTGAGCGAACCATGTAATTTTAATAAGGAGATGTTTCCCTTATTGTTTTGTTCGTTTACATAGTATCGTGGGATAATCCCTTCGCAATGCATAGCGAAGTCCAGTGCCAAGTCATAATTAAAAGATACTATAGAAGCCATTAGTCTATCATTGTTAACGAAATTATTTTTTAAGAGTTGTACAAATGAGGGATATGGACCAGGGATAGATTGACTTCCATCATTATGAGTCCTTACTACCGTGCACAAATCGATTGTTATGCCAATTACTTTAATTAAGTCTTCATAAAGTTGATCTATCTCATTAGCGTTATAATTTCCCATCTTCCCGAGTATTCGTCCCATATCGAATAAACCAAAAACAACTTCAAGATTGTTTAAATCAAGGTCTGTATGAAAAGAAACTCCTTTCAATGTACGGATCGCTTGAAATATATTTGAAAAGGATTTCTTTTCCTCTTCATTTAACAGATTTGAATCCCTAAGATCTTGTGCGCGATCAAGGAAGTCAGCCATCACAGGGATTCCAGCCTCGACTGATGCCCCCGCTCCCAAAATAAAAACAGTCTTGTCCACCTAGCCCCCCTTACTCCTTTTCAACCGACTTAAAAATCTAGGGATAGCTTAGGCTTCCAGCGCTTCCAGGGTCAAGGCCTGGGCCTGGGCCCAGCGCAGCACCCGGGCCAGGTCCCGGCGCTCCTCCCCAAGCTGTGGGATCAGCTCCAGGGCGGTCCGGCTCAGGCGCTCGGCCTCGGCCTGCACCATGTCCCACCCGGCGGTGGGGTAGCTCTGGCCCTGGTCAAAGCCGGAGCGGGGGCAGACGTGGGCCTCGTCCCCGCTGGCCACGGGGATGCCGTACAGGCGGCAGGTGAGGGGGCGCGAGGCGTAGAGCAGGCAACGGCCTTTCTCCAGCAGGGGGCAGGCCACCCGCGCCCGGCTGAAGGTGATGAGGCGCTCCTCGGGCGATTGCTTCAGGGCTTGGCGGGCCACCTGGTCAAACAGGGCCTCGGCCTTTTCGGCCCAGCGCAAGGCCTCGCGGCGGGCGTTGCGGGGCAGGCGGCGGAAGGCCAGGGCCAGGGCCAGGGCCTCGGCGGGCGTGAGGTCGAACACCGCGTGGCAGCAATCGTCGCAGCCGGAGCCGCAGCGAACCTCGCTGGGGAAGGAGGCGGCCACCTGGGAGAAGGCCGCGTCGCAGCGCTGCCAAAGGGCGGCCATGCCCTGGCTGAAGGCGTTCAAGTCTGCCGGCGGTTGTGGTTGGCTCATTGCCTTGTCCTCGCGCTGAATCGGTGGGGCTACTTTAGGCCAGGGGCCAAGGGGCGTCAAGCGCGGCTATTTGAACCGGAGCTGGATCACGCCTATAATCAATTAATAGGTGATTTTAACCAAGCACCCATAGGGCGTTGCCCCGCCGTTTTATGGGACGAAAGGAGAGCCTTCATGCCTGAGTTTATGAATCCCTTTCCCGGAATGACGCCGGGCCGCAAGCTGACCGACCGTGAATTGGCGCGGGCCATCCGGCTTTCCCTGTCCGCCGAGCAGGAGGCCATCCACCTCTACGAGGCCTTGGCCGACGCAACCAGCAACAAGCTGGCCGCCGCGGTGCTGCAAGATATCGCCGACGAGGAGAAGGAGCACGCGGGAGAGTTCCTACGGCTGCTCAAGATCCTGGAGCCTGCCGAAGAGAAGTGGCTGGACAACGGGGCCAAGGAAGTGGATGAGATGGTAGCCAAGCTGAAACCGGCCAAGAAGAAGGTCGCCAGGAAAAAGAAGGCTGCCCCTAAAAAGAAATAACCTCGGCCCTGTCCGAAAACCAGAGAACCGCGCCCTCCTACGGGAAGGCGCGGTCCTTTGTTTTGTTGCAGCGGGGGGGCTAAAAGCGCCAGTTGATCATCGCGCTGAAGATGTAGCCGTTCTCCAAATCAACCCGGTCCTGGTCGCGGTCGTCCCAGTCGTCGCCCTGGAACCACAGGCGGTCAAAGGCGTAGGAGGCGGTGAGCTTGAGCAGCAGGTCCTTGGGCAGGAAAAACCTGAACCCCACCTTGGCCTCCTTTTGATAGAAGAACAGGCGATCCTTGTCGTCGGTGCGGTCGCTCAGGAACCAGCGCTGATAGGTCCAGTCGAAGCCCACGAAGCCTTCCACCCAATGCACTGGGCGGTAGGCCGCGCTGCTGATGATGGTGCGCGGGTAGATGTACAGGCCGCTCAGGGTCCACTTGGGGGCGGGCTTGTAGCGGATGCTGGCCAGGGGCAGGCCCACCAGGACGCTCAGGTTCTTGTCAGGCATGTAGGCATAGGCCACGCCGGGGATGGGGATGCCCGCCAGGAAGTCGCGGGTGTTGGAGTAGTTGAGCAGAAACAGCCAGCGGTGGATCTTGCTCTTGCCCAGAGGGGTGAGCAGGGTGGCGGTGGCCGATATGGAGGTGTCGTCGAACTTGTTGAAGGGCTTGTCGCTGGGAGAGCCCACGGTGAACTCGCCGCCGAACACCCAGCCCCGGTCCATCTTATGGCGATAGGTGGCCCCCAGGCGCAGGTCGTAGAGGTCCTCGGGGAAGGCGCGCCTGCTGCCGGGTAGGATGGCCGAGGAGTCTATGGACATGTAGGAGGCCCGGCCGTGCAGGGCCAGCTCGTCGCGGGAGTTTTGCCACAGCGGGGCCAGGAAGCGGCCGGTATGGCTGGTGTAGCCCATGTCGGTTTCCTGGCCCTCCACCTGCCGGTCCGGCGAGTAGCTGAAGTCGTAATTCAGGTTGTATTTGAGCTGGCCCACCTGGGGCACCATCCACCCGCCCAGGTCAAAGGCCTGGCTGGTTCCGGCCCATCCCAGGCAGCAGATCAAGGCGAGGGCCAAGGCGCGAATCACGCGGCTTTTAGTCACGGTCGGTTCTCCCTCTTAGAGGTTGGGCAGTCAAATTGGAGACCGAAAAAAGCGGTCGATTTTCTGGAGCCGGGGCTCACGCTTTCGGCGGACGGTTGTTTCTTGCTAGCAGCCAACGCACCATATCGTCCAATAGATAATAGGATAGGCCGGAAATCATTGCAAAGGCCAAAAACAGGAAACCGGCGTCCAGGGCCACCCAAGGCCAGGTCTCGCCCTGCCAGGATGGCAGCAGCGCATACACCTCCCTGGCCGCCAGCAAACCGGCGGCCAGGGAGATTATCACCGTTAGGACCTTTAACAGCTGCGCCATGCCTCTTTACCAGTATGCCTGCTCGGGGCGCCCGCTATGCTTGTTTGTCCTGGCCGCCTTTGATGGCGTCCGGGGCCATGAAGCGATGCTGCACCCTGCGGATCAGCTTCCAGTTGGCGAACTGATCCAGGTAAGAGTAGACCACCGGCACCACCAAAAGGGTCAGCACCGTGGAGGAGACCATGCCTCCGGCGATGGCCACGGCCATGGGCTGGCGGCTCTCGGAGCCCACGCCCAGGGCCAGCACCACCGGCAGCACACCGCCGATGGTGGACACCGCGGTCATCAAGATGGGCCGGAGCCGGGTGGCCCCCGCCTCGATCAGCGCCTCGTGGGCGCTCATGCCCTTTTCCCTCAGCTGCTTGGTGTAGTCGATGAGCAGGATGCCGTTTTTGGTGGCCAGGCCCACCAGCATGATCAGGGCGATCATGGAGAACAGGTTGAAGCTGTTGCCCATTAGGAACAGCAGGCCGAAGGCGCCGATGAACGAAAGCGGCAGACCCATCATGATGGCGAAGGGGTGGGCGAAGCTTTCGAACTGGGCCGCCAGCACCATGTAGGTGAGGGCGACGGCCAGGATGAAGGCGAAGGCGATGTAGCCGGTGGTTTCGGCAAAGGCCTCGGCCCGGCCCACGAAGGAACTGGTGTAGCCGTCGGGCAGGATCTTGTCGGCTATGGCCTGCACCTCGGGCATGGCCTCGCCCAACAGCTTGCCCTCCAGGTTGGCGTAGACGGTGGCCGAGCGGCTGCGGTCCAGGCGGTTGATGATGTTGGGGCCCACTCCCTGCTCCAGGGTGACGAAGCTGGCAACGTCCAGCAGGCGTCCGTCATTGGCCCGCATCCAGATGCGCTGCACGTCCTGGGGCAGGACCCGCTGGTCCTCCATCAGGCGCACCCGCACGTCGTAACTCTTGCCGCCCTCGCGGAAGTCCACCGTCTTCACGCCGCCCAGCAGGGCGGCCACCGCGGTGGCCACTTCGCGCACGCTGACCCCGGCGTCGGCCGCCCGGGCGCGGTCGATCTTGACCCGCACCTCGGGCTTGCCGATCTCCAGGTTGCGGGTGATGCCCACGTAGCCCGGCGTCTTTTCCAGGCGCTCCATGAGTTCACGGGAGTGCTGGTCGATCTTGTCGATATCCGGGCCCTGGATGACGAACTGGATGTCCTCGTTGCGCGAGCCCGCGCCCAGGGGGGATATCCTGGAAACCGTGCCTCGCACGTCGGGGATTTGGCGCAGGAGGCCGCGCACCACGCTTTGCAGCTCGGTCTGGCCGCGCTTGCGCTCGGCCTTGGGGGTCAGGGTCACCATGGCCAGGGCCTTGTTGGAGCCGTCGTAGCCGGAGACCGAGAAGAAGTGGGTGATCTCCGGCACCTTGATCATCGCGTTTTCCAGGCGGTGCAGGACCGAGTCGGTCTTTTCCAGGGAATAGGAAAGGGGCATTTCCAGGCGCACCATGAAGCGGCCCTCGTCCTCGGCGGTGACGAACTCCTTTCCCAGCATGGTGAAAACCCAGCCGCCCACCACCAGGGCCGCCATGGCCATGGCCATGACCGATAGGCGGTGGCGCAGGCACCAGGCGACGAGCACCCGGTAAAAACCGCTGGTGGCCTCCATGGCCCGGTTGAACAGGTTGAACACCCCGCTGGTGGTCTCCTTCAAGGTGAGGAAACGGGCCGAGAGCATGGGCACCACGGTCAAGGCCACGAAGGTGGAGCAGGCCACGGAAAAGGCCAGGGTGACCGCGAACTCGTAGAAGAAACGCCCCACGATGCCGCCCATGAAGGCCACGGGCAAGAACACCCCGCCCAGGGCCACGGTGGTGGCCACCACCGCGAAGGCGATCTCCGAGGAGCCCTCGAAGGCCGCCTCCATGGCGCCCTGCTTGAGCTCGGTTCGGTGACGGAAGATGTTCTCCACCATGACGATGGCGTCGTCGATGACCAATCCCACCGCGGTCACCAGGGCCAGCATAGACATGTTGTTCATGGTGAAGCCCATCCAGTACATGCAGGCGAAGGTGGAGATGATGCTGGTGGGGATGGCCACCGCGCTGATGATGGTGGTGCGCAGGTTTTGCAGGAACAGGAAGATGATCAACGCGGCGATGATGGCTCCCAGCAGAAGCTGGAACTGCACCTCGTCGATGGACTTCTCGGTGAAGATGGTGGTGTCGGTGGCCACGTCGATGATGATGCCCTCGGGGGCGGTGCGCCGCAGCTCGGGGAGCACCTGGCGCACCTTCTGGGCGATGGCCACCTCGTTGGCCCCGGAGCGCGGGGAGATGCCCAGGCCCACGGTGCGCATGCCGCCGGTGTCCTTGGTGGTGAAGCGGGCCACGCCCACGCTTTCCTCGCGGGCCGAGCGGGCCACGCCCACGTCCTCCAGGCGCACCGGGTAGCCGTCCTTGAAGGCCACTATCATGCGGTTGAAGGCCTTGGGGGTGGGGAACTCGCCCACCGTGCGGATGAGAAATTCCTTGTCCTTGGACTCGATCTTGCCGCCGGGGATCTCCACGTGCTCCCGGGCCAGGGCGGCGATTACGTCGTTGACGCCAAGGTTGTAGGCGGCCAGGCGCTCGCGGTCCAGCCAGATGTGGACCTCCTTTTTCCGGGCCCCGCCCACGCGCACCTCGCCCACGCCCTGGATCTTCTGGATCATGGGCCGAAGCTGCTCGTCGGCCACCTTGGTCAGGGCCTCTATGGCCTGGGGCCCGCGCACCGCCAGCCAGATGATGGGCTGGGCGTTGATGTCGAGCTTGTCGATGACCGGCGACTCGGCCTCGGTAGGCAGCTCGCGCAGCTTGGTGGAGATCTTGTCGCGCAGTTCCTGGGCGGCTACGTCCACGTCCTTGGTGAGCTCGAACTCCACCACGATGCGGCTGACGCCCTGCATGCTGGCCGAGTTGATGTGCTTGATGCCGCTCACCGAGCTGATGGCGTCCTCGAGCTTGTCGGTGATTTCGTTGTCCACCTCCTCGGGGCGGGCGTTTTCCCACACCGTGGTCACGGTGACCATGGGGAAGTCCACGTCCGGGTACAGCGACACGCCCAGGCGGGTCATGCCTATGAGCCCGAACACCACCAGGGCGGTGATCATCATGGTCGCCGCCACCGGCCGCCGGATGGAAAAGTCGGTAAGGAACATGGCTCCCCCCTACTTTCCGGCCTGGCCGCCGGCGGGCTTGGCCCCATTTTTAATCTCGGCCTCACGCACCTGGCCGCCGTCCTTGACCATGAACTTGCCTTCCAGAATCACCTTGGTCCCGGCCTTTAGCGGCGGGTGGATGATCTCGGCCCACTGGTTTTCGATCTGCCCCAGGGTGACCGGAACCTTCTTGGCCTTGCCGTCCACCACCAGGAAGATGTAGGTCTCCTTCTCGGTCTGGATGATGCTGGCCCAGGGGGCGCACACCGCGTTTTCGCGCACATCCACGGTCACCTTGAGGCGTCCGAACATGCCCGGATTGAGCTGGTGCTGAGTGTTGTCCACCGTCGCCTTTACCTTGAAGGAACGGGTCTTGGATTCCACCACCGGGGAGATGAAGGAAATCTTGCCCACGAACTTGCGGCCGGGGTAGGCCACGGTGAAGATGCTCACCTCCTGGCCCTTGAAAATGCCGGCCTTGAATCGCTCGGGGACCGAGAACTCCATTTCAAGGGGGCTGAGGCTCACCACCCTGACCACCGGCTCGCCTGCCTTGAGGTAGTCGCCCACCGACAGGTCCTTGGAACCCACCACTCCATCGAAGGGGGCCAGGATCTCGGTGTCGGCCAGCATTTCCTTTTGCCGGGACATGTCGGCCTGGGCCTGGGCCAGGGCGGCCTGGGCCAGGGCTATCTCGGTCTCCAGGTCGTCGTACTTCATCTGGGAGACCAGCTTGTCCTTGACCAGGGGACGGTTGCGCTCCAGGTTGCGCTTCTGATGGGCCAGACGGATCTTGAGCTGTTGGATGCGCTGCTCCAGGTTGCGCATGTCCGCGCGCACCTTTGCCGCGTCCAGCTTGACCAGAAGAGTGTCTTTTTTGACCTCCACGCCCTCCTGGAAGAGAATCTCCTCCACCGGGGCGGCTATCTCCGAGCGGATGGTGACCATCTTGGGCGAGTTGATGGTTCCCACCTGGTTGAGCACGTTCTCCACCCGGCGGGAGGTAAGCTCCCCAAGGGTCACCACCGTGGCCGTGGGGGCGACCACCTGGGTTTTCTTTTCCTCGCGCCCGCAGCCGGCGGTCACCCAGAGCAAGGTCAGGGTCAGGGCTAGGACGGTTAAGCTCAGGGGCGTTCTCTTAGCGAACATTGACCTTGTCCTCCGGGTTCATCTTGGGAATGATTTTAAAGCGGCTCAGGTTGTCCCCCATGGCCATGTGGAGGTCGGCCAGGCCTTGATTGAAGTCGGTCAAGGCGACGGCCTTGCGGATGCGGGCCTCGATCACGTTGTTCTGAAAGTCCAAAATCCGGAAGGAATCCGAAAGCCCCTCGTCCAGGCGGCGCATCTCCTGTGTCAGGTTGGTCTCGGCCAGCTTCTGGAAGCGGTCGGCCACCTGCACCCGCTCCAGGCTGCGGCGCAGGGTGACCAGGGCGTTCTTGAGTTCGGTCTCGGTGGTGCCTTCCATGCGCTTGAGGCGGTACAGGGCCCGCTTGCGCTCCCAGCCGGCCACCCGGTAGCGGCTGTTCGCCTCGCGGTTGCCCAGGGGATAGGTGAGCCTGAAGCCCACGAACCAGTTGTAGCCGTCGCCGTCGGCCATGCTGTTCCAGGAGTCGGAGTAGTTGCCGGTGTAGGGGTTGCCCGCGGCGCTGCCCACCTCGGTCTCGGTGCCGGCCAGGCCGTTCATGGCCAGGCTGGCGGCCAGGTCGATCTGGGGCAGGCGCTGGTTCTGCAGATAGGATAGGCGGATGTCGAGCTTGTCCAACCCCACCTTCTGGGCCAACAGGTCCGGGCGGTGTTTCAGGGCCACGTTCATGGCCTCGGGCAGGTTCGGAAAGGCCTGGTTGGGACCGGCCAGGTCCTGGGGCCGGATGGTGCTCATGTACAGGGGGTCGCCGGAGCGTATCTCAAGGAGGTCCTTGAGCTGGTTGGACACCGTCTCCATCTGCTGCTGGGCCAGGACGATCTTCTCGTCGCGCGAAGCCACCGCGGTCTCGGCCTCCTGCACCTCGGTGATGGGCACCACCCCGGCTTTGAACTTCTCCCGGTTGCCGGTGAGCAGGCCGCTGGCCAGATGGCGCGACTCGATGCGGTGGCGCAAGACCACGTGGGCCAGGGAAAGCAGGTAATAGGTGCGCTCCACCTTGTTGGCCAGGCCCTGGGCCTGGTTGAGGTATTGGAACTGGGTCTGCTTTTCCTGCTTCTTGGAGATGCGCAGGCCGGCGGTGTTGGCCTCGGTGCCCGCGCCCTTGAACAAGGGCTGGGTCAGGTCCAACACCAGGTAGGTGCGGTAGGCGGGGTTCACCTCGTTGGTCACCGCGTTGCTGTCGATGCCCATGGTCTCCACGCCCACCCGCGACTGCAGGCCGGTCTGGAAGCGCTTGCTCACCCCAATCGTGGCGGTGTTGAGCCCCAGCTTTTCGTGGTCTCCCCAGTAGTAAGCCGAGTTGCTGGGGAGGCGGTCCTCTCCGCTGCCCACCGAGGCGTCCAGGGAGGGATCGAACTGGGCCTCCTGGATGATCACCTCTTCCTGGCTGGCGGGCACCCGCACCTGCACCATCTTGAGATCCAGGTTGTTTTCGATGCCCCGGACCAGGGCCCCCTCCAGGCTCAGGGGGACGCCCTTTTCCACTTTGGGGATGGGTGGGTCGTCGGCTGCCGTCGCCAGGGAGGGCAGCAGGCAAACCAGGCAAAGTAAAACGATGTAACGAACTTTGGGCATAGCCGTTTCTTCCTGAAATTAAGCTTGGCTGGGGTTGGGGTTGAGGGCGCTCCTGCAAAATTCCCATACCGCGTCCGGGAAACGCTCGCTCTGGGGGGCTTCCAAAAGGGCCAGCCTGGTGACGCCGATGAGAAGGCTGCGCAAGACCATGGCGGAGGTCTCCGGGTCGCAGGGCCCCACCGAACCGTCCTTTTGGCCCTTCTTGATGGCCGCGATCAGGTACTGATTCAACCTGTTCACGCGCCGCATTATTGCCTCCCGGTGGGGGGAGTCCTCGTTGATCAGGCCGGCGGGAAAGTCCCTCACCAGCAGCAGGATGTTCTTGGCGCGGCTGTCTATGGCCTCGAAATGGAGCCCCACCCAGGCGCGCAGGATTGCCAAGCCGGTGGGGGCTTCGTCCATTATCCGCTTGAAAGCCTCGAGAAACTTGTCAAAGGAGTCGTAGAAAATCTCTAGGAGGATGTCTTCTTTGGTCTTGAAATAGTAGAAGATGATGCCTTCGGAAACCTCGGCCAGCTTGGCCACCTGATGTGTGGAGGTGGCATGAAAGCCGTTCTGGGAGAAAAGCTCCGTGGCGGCGTCTATAATGTCCTGTTTGCGAGACATTGGCTGCTTTCCGTTAAACACCGGAGAGCCTCTTGGCAGGGGCTCTCTCCGACTTTTATCGTCCCTAGATGTTCTTCTTTGGGTGCTGAATATCAGGAAGCTGAGTGATTACTCAATCAATACAGATGCGCCCGCTGATTGTCAAATGAATTTTTGGATACAGTTTTTCAGATAAGGCGTGTCTGGAAGGAGAGTTATTTTGGGCCGGGGTTCAGGGCTTGGTCCACCGCCCGGCCCAATTCGGCCAGGTTTATAGGCTTTATCATGATTTGGTTGATGCCCAGGCGGTGGGCTTGCCGGGCCGACATGTGTTCGCTGTAGCCGGTGCAGAGGATGATCGACACATTCGGGCGCACGGCAAGCATCTTTTCGGCCAGTTTGATGCCGGTCATGCCGGGCATGGTGTAATCGGTGATAACCAAACCGAAGGCCTGGGGATCGTCAGTGAATATGCGCAAAGCTTCTTTGGCCGAAGTGGCCCCGGTGGCCTGGTATCCCAGGCGCTCCAGGGCGCGGCACCCCACCTCCACCAGGGCCTTTTCATCGTCCACCAGCAGGATGCGGCCCTTGCCGCCGGGGGGCGAGGAAAGCTCCTGGCATGGCACGCTCTGCTCTTGTCCGGCGAATACGGGTAGATAAACCATGAACTTGGCGCCCTTTCCCGGGCTGCTCTCCACCGTGATGGCCCCCTTGTGGGCGCTGACGATGCCATGGGCCACGGAAAGGCCCATGCCGGTGCCCTTGCCCGCTTCCTTGGTGGTGAAAAAAGGCTCGAAGATTCTTTCCCGGGTTTTTTGGTCCATGCCCGGCCCGTCGTCGCCAACCGTGAGCAGCAGGTAGTCGCCGCCCTCCAGTCCCAGATACTCCCGCTCCGCCGGGTCGTCCACCCTAACCCTGCCGAGGTTCACCTGGATGGTGCCGCCGTTCTCCTCCAGGGCCTGATAGGCATTGGTGCACAGGTTCATGAGCACCTGGTGGATCTGCACCGGGTCGGCCAAAATCAGCCGCCTCTGGGCCTCCAGGTTTTCCTTGATGGCGATGGTGGAGGGGATGGAGGCCCGGATCATGTGCAGGGCTTCGTTGATCAGGGGGCGCAGTTCCAAGGGTTGGAGCTTGCGCCCGCTCTGGCGGCTGAAGGAGAGTATCTGGCGGACCAGGTCCCTGGCCCGGGCCGCGGCCGCCATCACGTTGTCCAACTCCATGGTGGGCTGGTTGCCCATGGCCAGCCCCGTCTGGGCCAGTTCGGTATAGCCCATGATGGCTGAGAGCACGTTGTTGAAATCATGGGCGATGCCTCCGGCCAGGGTGCCGATGGCCTCCAGCTTCTGCGACTGGCGCAGCTGGTTTTCCAGGCGGTCTCTTTCCGCTTCGTCCATAATGCGTTGGGTTATGTCCCTGGCCGAGGCGAAGATCATCTCGTCCGCGGCCACGGCCCGCCATTCCAGCCAGCGGAGACTCCCGTCCTGGGCCAGGCAGTGGTTTACATAGCCCAGGATGGGCCGCTGCTCGCTGAGCCGTTGCAGGGCCTGGGCCGTGGCTTGGCGGTCTTCGGGGTGGGCCAGATCCACCACCGAGCGGCCCTGCAACTCCCCTTGGGGATAGCCCAGGGCCCTGGTCCATTCCTGGTTCACCCGGCGCAAGACACCGTTTCCGTCGGCTATGCACAGCAGATCCTGGGCCAGGGTGAAGAAGCGGTCCAACTCCCCGCTGATACGGCGCAATTTTTCCTCGGCCAAGCGGCGGTCGGTGATGTCCTCGCCGGAGCTCAACAGGGCGTAGGCCTTGCCCTGCCGGTCGCGCAACAGGGAGTTGTGCCATGCCACGGTGCGCTCCTGGCCGGATTTGGTCAGCACCGGGTTTTCGTAATATTCATCAAGGGCCTTTTCGCCCCGCATGGCGGCCACCAGGGTGTCGCGCACCTGCTCGCCCCAGGACGGGGGCAGGCAGAGCTCGAACCAGTTTCGGCCCAGCAGCTCTCCGTCTTGGTAGCCCAGGATTTCATAGCCCTTTTTGTTGAGCAGCAGGATGTTGCCTTCCTGGTCCAGGCTCAGCAGAATGGTCCCGGCCATGTGCAGGTAGTGCTCGGCCATTTCCTTGGCCTGGCGCAGCTCCTCTCCGGCCCGCTTGGCGGCGGTGATGTCCAGCAGCACCCCGTCCAACCACAGGGGCTCGCCCTCTGGGCCGTAAAAGGCCTGCCCCCGGTCGTAAACCCAGCGCGAGTCGCCGTCCGCCCGCTGTATGCGGTACTCCAGGTCGAAGGGCCCCCGCAGGCGCACCGCCTCCCGGACCAGGGCGATCACCTGCTCCCGGTCCTGGGGCGCGATGAGCTGGTTCAGGCTTTGCCCGCCGCCGGAGGTGAAATTTTTTGCGGGAAAGCCGGTAAGCTCCTGGATGTCCTCGCTCATGTAGTCGGCCGAGTAGGGCGGGGCCACCTGGCAGCGGTAGACCACGCCCGGGACGTTCTCGGCCAAGGTGCGGAAACGCTTTTCGCTTTTTTCCAGCCCGGACTCCACCTCGATGCGCCGTTCACCCTCCAGCAGCAGCCAGGAGAGCAGTAGGGTGACCAGGGGGTAGATCACGATCACCGGTAGGGAGATGTCCTTCAAGGCTTTCAGGGGCAGGGGCAGGGGCAGGGAGAACATGCACAGCAGCATGACCACGTGCACCACCAGCCCGAAGGCGTAGAGCCTGGGGAGCCGGGTTACCGCCGGGTCGCGCTTTCTCCAATAGAAGAAGATGACCCCGATGCCCGCCGAGGTGACGATGGTCAAAATGCCGGGGGTGACCCCCACCCCGCCGGTCCACAGCCGCATGGCGCCGGTCATGACCACGGCGATGAGCGCGGCCAGGGGCCCGGCGAACAGCCCGGCCACGGACAAAAGCACCGTGCGGGTGTCGAAGACCAGACCGGGCAGCAGCACCATGGGACCGGCCATCACCGCCAGGGCGATGAACCCGAACAACAGGCCCCGCACCACCTGGCCGGTGATCTGGGTCTGGGGCCAGCGGCGGGCAACCACAAAATACAAGATGCCCAGGGAGAGCAACAAGGCCGCGTTATATATCAAATCCCAGAAGATCATCAGCCGGGGCCTCACCTGGTTTGCCCATAAGGTTGCCGGTTGTAACCCGGCGCTTTTCTATACGAAGCAGGCTAACACAATAGCATGGTTCAACCAATCACTGAGAGGGGGTCTATTCAATCCCGCTCGGGGAGCCAGCCGATGGCGTTGCTTATTTTAACCAATCTGATATTGATGCTAGGGGGTGTTGTCGGCAGCGCGGATAAGCAAAGGCGATATTGGCTCCCACCTGCCGTAGCGAATTTTAAACAACCGAGCGCGTCCCCCCGGCTGGAGGAGCGAACCATGAACTTGGCCCGCAACCTGGAGCAAGCGGCCCGCTTTTTCCCTGGATTTCCCGCCATGGTGGAGAGGGGCCGCGCCACCACCTACGCCGCCTTGGAGGCACAAAGCAACCGGGTGGCCGGGGCCCTGGTGGGACTGGGGCTGGAGCCGGGGGATCACGTGGCCCGCCAGGAGCGCTCCGGCCACGAGGACCGGGTGCTGTGCTTTTTGCCCCTGCACCACGTCTTCGGCCAGGTGCACGTGATGCTCTCCACCATCCTCACCGCCGGTTGCCTGGAGATGTTGCCCGCCTTTGACCTGGACGAGGTGCTGGCCGTCTTCGGCCGGGGCGAGGTCACCAAATTCTACGCCGTGCCCACGGTTTACCTAAGCCTGCTGGGCCAGGGCAACCTCAAGGAGCGCCTGGGCAAGGTGCGCTACTGTTTCTCGGCGGCGGCCAGCATGGCCCTGGAGGTGGTGCGGGAGTGGAAAGAAGTCTCGGGGCTGGACATACACGAGGCCTACGGCATGACCGAATCCGCCTCCATGGTCACCTACAACCACTACTACCGCCACAAGGTGGGCTCGGTGGGCACCCCGGTGGGCTCGGTGGAGGTGGCCATCATGGACCAGGAGGGCAACCTCCTGCCCCAGGGCCGCGACGGCGAGATTTGCATCCAGGGGCCCAACATCATGAAAGGCTATTTGAACCGCCCCGAGGAGACCGCCCGGGCCTTTTGGGGCCCTTGGTTCCGCTCCGGCGACGTGGGACATCTGGACAAGGACGGCTACCTGTACATCGTGGACCGCATCAAGGACATGATCATCACCGGCGGGGAGAACGTGTACCCCCGCGAGATCGAGGAATTGCTCTACCAACGGCCCGAGGTGGCCGAATGCGCCGTGGTGGGGCTGCCCGACCGGGAGTACGGCGAGCAGGTCACCGCGGTGATCGTGCCCAAGCCGGGGGCCGAGCTGGAACCCGAGGATCTGAGGGCCTATCTCCGGGAGCGCCTGTCGGGCTTCAAGGTGCCCAAGGCTTTCGTGGTGGTGCCGGACCTGCCCCGATCGGCGGCGGGTAAGATATTAAAGCGCGTACTCAAAGACAACATCACCCGCCGGCCGCCAACCGCCTCCTGACCCATCTTCGCGGGGGAGCGGCTCCGTTAAAATTCAGGGGACGGCCGCTTAGACTGGGGCCAGGAACTCCCGCAGGGCTTGGTCCCGCTTGGGGTTGGGCTGGAACATCAGGGTGAAGTGGTCCGCGTCCGGCAGGTCCACCACCTTGGCTTGGTCCATCTCCCTAAGCATGCGCTCCAATGCGTCGCCGGGCAGCAACACGTCGTCTTCCTGCAGCATGCCCTTGCCACCCCGCACGATCAGCACCGGGCACAGCACCTGGCGGAAAAAGCTGGAGGGCTTGATCGAGCGCAGGTTGCGCCGCTCCTCCTCGATGGTGTCCGGGCTCACCCGCGAGCGCACCCCTCCCGGAATCTCTTCAACCTCGTACTCGAAGTAGTCGGCCATGGCCTGGTTCCAGGGGTTGAAGTAGGGCGCCTGGCGCACCAGGTCCAGGTAGGCCTCCAGGTCCGGCAAGACCTTGCCCAGGCGGTCCACCGAGGGCTTGATGCCCTCGTTCACCTTGGTCCACTGGTACGAGGCCAACTCGCCGCCGCCGTCCAGGAGCACCAGCTTGTCCACCATCTGGGGATAGTTGGCGGCAAAGGCCAGGCAGATGTAGGCCCCCAGGGAGTGGCCCATTAGGCTGATGCGCGTTAGGCCCAGGCCCTTGATCACCGCCCCGATGTCCTGGCAGTGGGTTTCCAGGGAGTAGCCTGTGGCCGGCTTGTCCGAAAGCCCCCGCCCCCTGATGTCCATGGCCAGCACCCGGTTTTGGCCAGCCAGGGCCTCGGCCAAAAGCTGGTAGCAGTGCAGGTTGGCGGTGAGTCCGTGCACGCCCAGGACCGCCGGGCCGCTGCCCGGCCACTCGGCCATCTGGATCTCGACCCCGCCGGAGCCGGGCAGCCTGTAGGTTTTTTCAGGTTTCACGCTAAGGTCCTCACGCCACGTCGCGCAGGGGAGGGATGATCTCGGCCATCCCCTTTAGCACCGTTTGGCCGTCCTGGTTTTTCACCAAGGTGGCCAGCCGCACCCGGTTGCGATCGGGCATAACTTGTTCCACGGTTACCGAGATGGTCAGAGCGTCCCCGGCGTAGACCGGTTTGGTGAAGTTGAGCTCCTGGGACACGTAGATGGTGCCCAGGCCGGGGTACTCGGTGCCCAGCACGAAGCCCACCAGGCTGGCGGTGAGCATGCCCGGAGCCACGATGCGCCCGAAAAAGGTGTCCTTGGCCATGTCCGGGTCCTGGTGAAAGGACTGATGGTCTCCCAGGGAATGGGTGAAGGAGATCATCATCTCCTCGGTCATGGTGATGGTCTTCTGGTGGGTGTGCCCGACTTCTATGCTGTTGATGCTCAGTCCTTGCGGCATGGCCTTTTTCCTCTATGTTCCACCAGCCGCGCGGCGGCGGGAGGTTGCGTATCGATTTCGGCCTACAAGCCGGTTTGGTGGTCCCGCTGGGCCAGGCGCAGCTTGCGCCGGGCGATGACGTCCCTGGCGGTGCCCACAATGCCCTTGGGGAAGAAGATCACCACCAGGATGAACAAAATCCCGAAGTAAAGAATCCAACGCTCGGCCAGGCGTTGGGCCATCTCCACCCCCGGCAAAAGCAACATGGCCAGCTTTTGCAAATCCGGCAGCCAGGCCTCGGCCACCTGAATGAAGGCCGCGCCCATGATGCTGCCGTAGAGGGTGCCCATGCCGCCGATGATCACCATCAACAGCACGTTGAGCATCACCGGGATGCCCAGCACCGAGGTGGGGTTCACGTACCCCAGCCACATGGCGAACAGCACCCCGGCCAGGGAGGCCACCACCGAGCCGAAGACGTTGCTGAGCACCTTGTAGTGGAAGGTCTTGTAGCCAGGGCGGTGCTGCGCTGCTCGTTGTCGCGCACCGATTTGAGCACCCTTCCCACCGGCGATCGCACGAACCGCACCAGGCCGATGAACAGGAGCACCGAGGCCACCAGGATGAAATAGTAGGTCATCAGGCGTCCGTTGAGGGCCGCGCCCAAGAAGGTGCCGTCGCTCCAGTTCACGCTGAAGATGCCGGGCAGGGAGAAAGATACGCCATCCTCCCCCATGGTCAAGTCGTGCCACTGGTCGCCCAGGATGAAGACAAACTCGGCCAGGGCCAGGGACATCATGGTGAAAAAGATGGCCTTCACCCGTAGCGAGAAGAAGGCCAGGGCCACGGCCAATATCCCGCTTATGCCCACCGCCAGGGCCATGGCCACGGGGATGTGGTACCAGGCCGCCTGGCCGCTGTGGAAGACCACCAGGGCCATGGAGTAGGCCCCGATGCCGAAAAAGGTCACATGGGCCAGGGAGAGGATGCCGGTGTAGCCCAGGATCAGGTCGTAGGAGGCGGCCACCACCGCGAAGATCATCACCTTGGTCATCACGTCCATGGCTCGGAAGGAGGGCACCACCAGGGGCCCCGCGATGAGGCAGGCCAACAGCACCAGCTGCACCCACAGGGCCGGGCGGGTGAAACGCACCCGGCGCAGGTTCTCACGCTCGGTTTGCACGGGAGTCGGTTGCATCGTCTTGCTTTCCATGGCCCTATTCCTTGCCCATCAGGCCGGTTGGCCGGATCAACAGGATCACGGCCATGATCATGATGTTGGCCCCCAGGGCCAAGGGAGGCAGGGTGTAGGCCACGTAGTTGAAGGCCAGGCCCACCATGATGGCCCCCAGGAAAGACCCGGTAACCGAGCCCATGCCGCCGATGATCACCACGATGAGGGCGAAGATCAGGTTCTCCTCGCCCATGGCCGGGTGAATCTGCTCCTTGAAGATGGACCACATGGTGCCGCCCACCGCGGCCAGGGCCGCCCCGGCGCAGAACACGCCGGTGAACACGCGGCGGATGTTATAGCCCAGGGTCTCCACCACTTCCTTGTTTTCCACCCCGGCCCGCACGATGATGCCCAGCTTGGTGCGCATCATCACCAACTGGATGCCCCCCAGCACCACCAGGCCCACCACGATTGCCACCACCCGGAACTTGGTGATGATCACGTCCATGATGTCCCAGCTTCCCTGGAAGGCGGCCGGCACCATGACCACCTCGTCGTTGGGGCTCCAAACCACCTTGAGTATCTCCACCAAAATCAGCGAGGCGCCCATGGTGATGAGGATCTGCTTGAGGTGGCTGCCGTAGGTCAGGCGCACCAGCATCTTCTCCAGCACTATGCCCATGAGCCCGCCCACCACCAGGGCGGCCAGCAGGCACAAGAGCACCGAGCCGATGCTCTGGGCGGCGCCCGCGCCTTCCACCCAGCCGACCTGTTGCAGGGCGTTCAGCAGGGAGAAGCCCACGTAGGCCCCCCACACGAAGAAGGCGCCGTGGGCCAGGTTCAACACGTCCATGAGCCCGAAGATAAGGGTGAGCCCGCTGGCGGTGAGGAAGATGAGCATGCCCATGGCCAGGCCGGCCACGGTGAGCACCGCGTAGGTGGTGGGGTCGATCCATAGCAGGGGCAAAAACCAGATGCCCACCGAGGCGATCCACACCCCCACTTTCTTGAAATCCGTGCCGCCTTGTTCCTGCAATCCCGCCGTGGCTGTTTGGGTAGTCATGCCTTCGCGCTCCTCAGGCGATGCCTAGATACTTTTGTTTGAGCCCGTCGTCGTGCACCAGATCGGCCATGAGCCCCTGGTGCACCGTGCGCCCGTCGTCCAGGATGAAGTAGTCCACCCCGATGTGACTGGCCATGTAGAAGTTCTGCTCCACTAGGATCACCGTGGTGTGGTTCTTGATGTGGTTGATGGACTCGATGAGGTGGTCCACCACGATGGGAGCCAGACCCTTGGAGGGCTCGTCGATAAGCAGCAGGTCGTGGTCGTTTACAAAGGCCCGGGCGATGGCCAGCATCTGCTTTTGCCCGCCGGAGAGCACTCCCGCCTTGGAGCGCCAGAACTTTTTCATGTCCGGGAACAGCTGGAATATGGTTTCCATGCGGGCCCAGGTGGTCTCGCTTTCACTCAGCATGGCCAGGCGGAAGTTCTCCTCCACGCTCAGGGTGTAGAGCACCGCCTGGTCCTCGGGCACAAATCCCACCCCCAGCTTGGCCACCTCGTAGGGCTTCATGGCCTGCACCGCCCGGCCCTTGAGGGTGATCTCCCCCGAGGACGCCGGGGTCAGCCCCATGACGGTGCGCAGGGTGGTGGACTTGCCCGCGCCGTTGCGCCCCAAGAGCACCGTGGCCCGGCCGGGCATGAAGCTAAGGTCCACCCCTTGCAGGATGTGGTGCTGCTCGATGTAGGTGTGCACCTTGGCGAGCGACAGGATGGGCTCAGCCATTTTTCACCCCCCCGCCCAGATAGGCTTCCAGCACCTCGCTGTTGCAGGCCACCGCCTGGGGGGAGTCGTCGCAGATCAGGCGGCCCTCCTTGAGCACGGCGATGGAATCGGAAACGGTCATGATCATGTCGAACTTATGCTCCACCAGCATGATGGTGCGGTTGCGCCCCGCCTTGATCTGTTGGATCAGCTCCAGGATGGCCGGCACCTCCTCCAGGCTCATGCCCGCGGTGGGCTCGTCCAGCAGAAGAAGCTCCGGGTCCAGGGCCAACAGGATGGCGATCTCCAGCTTGCGCTGCTCCCCGTGGGTCAGGGTCTTGGCCTCCACCGCCCAGCGCTTGTCCATGAGCACCTGCCTGAGAAGCTCGTAGGCCCGGTCCTCCAGCTCGGAGTAGGAGCGGTAGTTGCGCCAGAACACCATGCCCACCCTGGCCTTGGACTGCAAAGCCAGGCGCACGTTTTCCAGCACGCTCAAAGAGGGGAAGATGTTGGTGAGCTGGAAGGAGCGCCCCACCCCCAGGCGGGTGCGGTCCGCCGCGTCCAGGCCGGCGATCTCCCGGCCCTTGAACATGATGCTGCCGCTGGTGGGCTTGTACTGGCCGCTGAGCAGGTTGAACAGGGTGGTCTTGCCCGCCCCGTTGGGCCCGATGATGGCCTTCAGGGTGAAGGGCTCCACCGTCAGGTTCACCGCGTTAACGGCGACGTTGCCGCCGAAGCGGATGGTCAAATCCTTGGTTTGCACTACCGGTGCCTGGCTCGCCACTGGCACTTCTCCCCCTGGTTGAGGGCGGGCGCCGTAGCGCCCGCCCGCTAGGCTTTTGCTTACTTCTTGTTGCGGATGGGGATGTCCATCTTGCTGTAGGGAATCACTTCCACCAGCTCGCACTCGGCCCAAGGCAGCTTGGGGTTGTTCTTGATGCGGAAGTGGAACATGTCCTGCATGGCCTGATGGTCCTCTTTGCGGAACATCATCTCGCCCTTGGGGGTGTCGAACTTCATGCCCTCCATGGCCGCGATGAGCTTTTCGGTGTCCGTGGAGCCCGCCTTCTTGATGGCCGTAACCACGGCCATGGCCGCCGCGAAGCCGCCGCAGGTGAAAAAGTCCGGGGGCGCGCCGTTGTAGCGCTTCTCGTGCTCTTTCACCAGCCAGTCGTTAATCTTGTTCTTTGGGTTGGTGTAGTAGTAGTAGGTGGCGCCTTCCATGCCCACCATGGGCTTGTAGGCCTTGAGCGCGTCCAGGATGTTGCCGCCGGCGGTGAGCTTGATGCCGTAACGCTCGTCCAGCTTCATGGCGTTGAGCTTGTTCATGGGGTTGTTCTTGCCCGCCCAGTAGATGCTGATGTACTTCTGGCCCTTTTGGTCCTTGAGGGCCTTGATCAGGCGCTGGGCCGGAGCGGTGAAGTCGGCGGTGGCGGCGGGCACGAACTCGCTGTGCACCACTTTGGCTCCCAGCTTCTCGGCGGCCGCTTTATAGGCGGCCACGCCGTCGCGGCCAAAGGAGTAGTCCTGGGCGATGGTGGCGATCACCACGCCGGGCTTGGCCACGGCCGAGGCGTTGCCCACCGCGTCCTGGGAGGAGTTGCGGCCGGTGCGGAAGATGTAGCGGTTCCAGTACTGGCCGGTGATGGAGTCGGCCACGGCGGGCTCGACGATCAGTATCTTTTTGAACTCCTGGGCCACGGGCAGCATGGCCACGGCCACCGCCGAGGAGACCGGCCCCACGGCCAGGTCAACCTTGTCGTCGCGGTAGGCCTCGGTGAGCAGTTGCTTGCCCTTTTGCGGCTTGAGCGCGGTGTCCTTGATGATCACCACGATGGGCCGCCCGTCGATCTTCATGGTCCCGTTGGTGGCGTACTCCAGGCCCATCTTGAAGCCGTTCATGGACTGCTTGGTGTAGGCCTCGTAGGGGCCGGTGACCCCCACCACCTGGGCGATCTTGATGGGCTTGGGGTCGGCCGCCAGGGCCGCCGGGGCGGCCAGGGCCAGGGCCAGGCCCGCTATCAGAAGCACCTTTCCCATTTTCTTCAGACTCATGCGTTCCCTCCTTTGGTTGGCCGGGCCTCGGCCCCGCCGAAAAAGTTCGCCGGCGATAAATCCCCATGACCGCCGGCGCAATCCGAACCGACTAGCTGTATTGCTCCCTCAAGTTTCTTTTGAGCACCTTGCCCGCCGCGTTGCGGGGAAGGGCCTCGGTGAACACCACCTTTTTGGGAATCTTGTACTTGGCCAGGCAGGTCTTCAGGTGGGCGGTCACCGCCTGCTCCTGAAGGCTTTGGCCCTCCTTGAGCACCACCACCGCGCAGCCCACCTCGCCCCACTTGGGGTCGGGCAGGCCGATGACCGCGGCCTCGGCCACCTGCTCCAGGGCGAAGATGGCGTTCTCCACCTCGGCCGGGTACACGTTCTCCCCGCCGGAGATGAACATGTCCTTCTTGCGGTCCACCATGTACAAGAAGCCCCCGTCGTCCATGCGGGCCAGGTCGCCGGTGTGGAACCACCCCTCGCTAAAGGCCTCCTCGTTGGCCTCGGGGCGGTTCCAGTAGCCCTGCATCACATTGGGGCCCCTGAGCAGAAGCTCGCCCACCTCGCCCCGGGGCAGCTCATTGCCGTCGTCGCCGGCCACCCGGGCTTCCAAGTGGAACACGACACGGCCCACGGAGCCCTTTTTGCTGAGCGCCCAGGGCTTGGCCAGAGTGGCGATGGAAGGAGCGGCCTCGCTCATGCCGTAGCCTTGTTGCAGGATGATTCCCTGGGTGTGGTACTGATCCACCAGGGAAGGGGGCAGGGGGGCTCCGCCGCTCATCACCAGACGCACCCCGGCAAAGGCCTCGGGGTCGAACTCCGGTGACTGGATGAGGAACAGGAAGATGGCCGGCACCCCGAAGAACAGGGTGATGCCTTCCCGGCGCAGCAGGTCCAGCGCCTGGGCCGGCTCGAAGCTGCGCTGGACCACCACCGTGCCGCCCACGTAGAGCATGGGCAGGGTGAACAGGCCAATGCCCCCGATGTGGAACATGGGCAGGGCCACCAGGTCGCGGTCGCTGGAGGTGAACTCCATGTCCACCTGGAGGCTCAGGGCGTTGTACAGGCAGTTGCCCTGGGTGAGCACCGCGCCCTTGGGCTTGCCGGTGGTCCCCGCGGTGTACATGATGATGAAGGGCGCTTCGGAGGTGATCTCCTGCTCCACCACCGGCTCCTCGCCGCCCTGCTCGGCCAACAGCGTCTCGTAGGGCCGGGCCTCCAGGCGGGGCTCGGTGCCCAGAACCATCAGGCGCTCGAAGCTCATCCGCTCCAGGATGCCCTGGGCCAGGTCCTGAAGGTCGGGGTCGAAGATCAGGGTCTTGACCCCGCTGTCGCCCAGTTGGAAGGTCAGCTCCGCCGCGGTGAGCCGCCAGTTGAGGGGCACCAGGACGAGGCCCAGCTTGGCCGAGGCCATGATCACCTCGATGTATTCCTGGCTGTTGTAGGAAAGCAGGGCCAGGCGGTCCCCCTGGCCCAGGCCCTGGGCTTGCAGGGCCCGGGCCAGGCGGTTGACCCGCCGGTTTAGTTGGCGGTAGCTCAGGCGGCGGCCGCCGTCCACCACCGCTTCTTTGTCCGGCGCGATCTCCTCGCGCTTGGTCAGCCAGAATCCGATACCCCGCACGCTATTAGCTCCCCAGTCAGGTTTTAGGCGAAAAGTTTGGCCATCACCTTGGCCATGTTGTCGGCGAAGTTGGCCACGTGGGTGAGCCCCTCTTCGTCCTGCGCCGCGTCGTGGGCCCCGCCCGCCCCGGCCATGCCCACGGTCCAGTAGGTGGAGCCAGGCACGGTGATGCCGTTGATGAAGAACCACAGCAGAAGCTGGGAAAAGGCCATGTTGTGCCCGGCCCGGCGGGCCACGGTGATGGGCCCGCCCACCTTGCCCGCCAGGAACTTGCCGTTCCAGTGGGCCACGAAGGTGGCCCGGGCCAAAAGGCTCATCATCTGGGGGGCCACCGAGGATAGGTACACCGGCGAGCCCAGCACGATGCCGTCGGCCTGCTCCATGAGGGCCATGATCTCGGCGAAGTCGTCGTCGGTCTGGGCGCAGCGTTTTTCCTTGGTGCAGGCGTAGCAGCCCAGGCAGGGGTTAATCTTCTTGTGGCGCAGGGAGACCAGCTGAGTCTCCAGGCCCTGGGCGGCCAATTTGGCCAGGCACTGCTCCATGTAGTACTTGGTGTTGCTGCCCGGACGCAGGCTGGCGGTTATGCCCAAAACCTTCATTTGGCTTTCTCCTTGTTGATCTCGCTGGTGGTCAGGGCCCCGGAGTCCAGTTGCTGGTGCATAAGGTCGCGGAAAAAGCTCTCGTCGTGGCAGCGGCTGAACAACTCCGCCTCGGCCATGAGCCCCTGCTCCAGGGGTCGGCCCTGGCCCGCTTTCACCGCCCGCTTGGCCAGGGACAGGGCGTAGGCCGGGTTGCGCAGGATGGGCTTCAGCAGGTCGTTCACCCCCTGCTCCAGCCCTTCGTCGGGCACCGCCCGGTGCACCAGCCCCAGGCGGGCCGCCTCCTGGCCGGGGTGCAGCTTGCCGCTCAGGATCATCTCCATGGCCAGGCCCTGGCCCACCAGCCGGGGCAGGCGCTGGGTGCCGCCGCCGCCGGGGATGAGCCCCACCTTGACCTCGGGCAGGCCGATGCGCGCGCTATGGGCCGCCACCCTGAGGTCACAGGCCATGGCGAACTCGAAGCCCCCGCCGAAGCACAGGCCGTTGATCGCCGCCACCAGGAGCAGGGGGCTGGCCTCCATGCGGTCCAGCAGGGCCTGGAAGCGCCGGGAAAAGGCCAGGCCTCCGGCGTGGTCCAGTTGCATCATCTCTATGCCGTCGGCTCCGCCGATGAAATGGCTGGAGCCCGCGCCGGTGAACACCAGCACCTGGGCTGGGGAGGCCTCCACCTCCTCCAGCAGGGCCTCCAACTGGTCCATTAGCGGGGAGTTGATGGAGTTGCGGTCCACCTGGCGGTCGACGACCGCCCAGGAAACCTGGGGGCCGGGGCGCAGGGACAAATGAGGGTATTCACCGGCCATGGGCAAACTGGGCTCCTAAGCTGCGATCCAACCGTAAAGAGTCGGCGCCTTGGGCAGGCGTCTGGACGATGCTTGTAGGTGCGCCACCGAGGCGCTGGGTTCGCTAAGCGGTCGGTCCCGGCGGAAGGCGTGGTCAGCTTTGTGAGCGGATAGGTCAGAGCCGGTTATTTTGCAAAGGCGACGGTGTTTTTCTGATACATGAACCAACCGTCAGAAATTGTGCAACGCGGGGCGCTTCCCTGTCAAGGGCAAAGTTCGCCATGCAAACTTACCTCAGCGGCCCGAAAGGCCGAAAACCACCAAACTTATAGCGTCATCAATAAGTTGCTTTGGTATGTCAGGATGGGGGGCGGCGCTCCAGACCAGCCAACGCAGGCCGATCATGTGGTGGATGCCCATGAGGGCAGGGACCATGATCTCCAGGGGCAGGTCGCGTATTTCGCCGTCTTTGACCGGGCCGGCCAGGGAGGCGGCGTAGCCTCCGGCCAGCTTGTTGTAATAGAATTCCGCCGCCTGGGGCACGATGGCCTCGGACTCCGACACGATGCGGTAGATGAGGCTGTGCCGCCCAAGAAAGCGAAAAAAACTAAGCATGCCTTGCACTTCTTTGTCGCGGCGGTCCTGGTGGCGGTCGGTGGCCCGGCGCAGCTCCCGGCGGAGTTGGTAGCTCAAAAAGCGCACCACCCCGTTCATCAGGTCCTGCTTGCTCTTGAAGTGCACGTAAAAGGTGCCCTGGGCTACCCCGGCCTGGCGGGTGATGTCGGAGATGCCCGCCCCGGCATAGCCCATCTCGCCTAGCACCTGCTCGGCCGCCTGGAAGATGGCGATCTTGGTGCCCTTGCCCGGCGAGTCGCTCTCTTCCCAGGGAAGGAGGCCTTCCTGGGCCGGGGCCGGGGATGGCAGGGGCCATTGGGCGGGGGGTTGCCAGGCTTTGGGCCCGCTAATGCCTTTCTCCAGGAAAGAGGCGCACAAATCGGCCATGTCTTCCAGGTCGTGCGCCGGGCCCAGGTCTTCCCAGGGGCGCTGCTCGAAGATGGCCAGGCCCAGCATGGAGTAGGCCACCACGTTGGGGTCTAGGGAGCGGAACTGCCCCAGGTTGACCGTCCGGCGGTGGAAGTCCCGGAAGAACCAGGCGATCGAGTCGTAATAACTGATGGTTACGGTTTCGATGATGTCGAATTCATTGAGCACCCGGTGGATGGGGGCATAGTCCCGGCAGTGGCTGAGAAGCAGGCGCAGAACCCGGCGCAGGGCTTCGTGGGGGCTCAGGCCCTCCAGGGTCAGGGCGTTGGCCTGGGACCAGAAATCGCTCAGCGCGGCGTCCACCACCTCCCGGAACACCTGGTCCTTGTTGCGGAAATACTGGTAGAAGGTGCCCTGGCCCAGGCCGCACTCCCGGCTTATCTGGGAAACGCTGGCCCCGGAATAGCCATGTTCGCCGAACACCTGCCGGGCCGCCTGCAACAGGCTCTGGCGGGTGCGGGCCCCCTTGGGGGTCAGGGAGTGGGGGCCGGGGTTGGCGGGTGCGCTTTTGGGTGTCGATTTGGACATGTCTAGTGATTCACCTCTCAGTTTTTATATAACATCGCCGGTTGACAGTCCAGAAGGAAAATCGCCGCCCGCCGCCCTGGACCATGGGGCAGGCACCCGCCGGGCATTTTTTAATTAAATTTTCAGTAATGGGCTTGACACGGATTGTCGGACAATGTTATCAGACCATTACATACAACAACTTTGCGCCCCCACTACATCTTGATTCAACAACCAGCGAGCAACTCAGGGCCAACCGCCGCAGCGGTCCTTGGATGACTGTGGCTGCCGAGCGAGGCGATGAATTAAGTGAAAGCCGATTTTGCATTAACGCCGGACAGGCAAAAGCCTCGGGGGAGACGGTAAGCGCATGCCGGAGTCGGTTAGGGAGAGGATTTACGAGGCCATCAGGGACGGGATCACCTATGGCGAGATGTTGCCCGGAGAGCGGCTGACCGAAAAGGAGCTTTCCGAGAGATTCCAGGCCAGCCGCAGCACCATTCGCGAGTGCCTGCGCCAACTGGAGAGCGAGGGGCTGCTCGCCTTTGAGAACCACAAGGGGTTTCGGGTGTCCAAGCTCTCCACTCGCCAGGTGGAGGAGATATACGACCTGCGCTGGCTCCTGGAAAGTTACGCCACCCGCCTTACCGCCGAAAAGGCCTCCCCAGCCCAGGTGGCCCAGCTTAAAAAGCTGCAAGAGAGTTGCCGCAAAGCGGCCCACAAGGGCGACCTCAAGGCCTGGCTCAAATACAACAACGCCTTTCACCTTTTCTTTTACGATAACTGTGGCAACGACAACCTCAAGCTGCTGCTGGACACCCTGAAAAGGCGCATCTACCGCTACCACTACATCATCATCCAGATTCCGGGCCATTTCGAAAACTACCTGGCCCAGCACCAGAAGATAATCGAGGCCTGCCGCCGCAACGACGGCCGGGCCGCGGAAAAGTACATGAAAGCGCATCTGGGAGGCATCAAGGATGTGCTCCTGGAGCAGTTCAAGAAGTTTCCGGGCATGCACCCCGGCTAGGGCATGGCCGTCAGCAAAGGGAGCGCCGTATGAGCTTGCAAGACAAAGTGGCCCTGGTTACCGGCGGAGGCCGGGGCATCGGTCGGGCCATCTGCCTGGTGTTCGCCCAAAAGGGCGCGGATGTGATCGTGGCCGATCTGGACCTGGGCCTGGCCCAGGGAGTGGCCAAGGAAGTGGAGGCCCTGGGGCGGCGGGCCCTGGCGCTCACCATGAACGTGGCCGAGGAGGCCAGCGTGGACCAGGCGGCGGCCCAGGCCCAGGCCTGGCAGGGGCGCATCGACATATGGGTTAACAACGCTGGGATCGGCAGCCGGGCCATGCTGCACGAGATGACCGCCGAGCAGTGGGACAAGGTGCTAACGGTGAACCTGCGGGGCGCCTTCCTGGGCACCCGCGCCGCCGCCCGCATCATGATGCCCCAGAACAGCGGGCGCATCATCAACATGTCCTCGCGGGCGGGCAAGGGCGGCAGTTACGGGCATTGCAGCTACGGCTCCTCCAAGGCGGGCATGGTGGGACTCACCAAGAGCACCGCCCGTGAGCTGGGCAAGTACAACATCACCGCCAACGCCATCCAGCCCGGCTTCATCCCCACCGAGCTCACCAAGAACCTGGACACCAGCATCACCACGCCCGAGCAGCGGGTGCTGCCCCGGGCCGGGCGGCCCGAGGATGTGGCCTACGCCGCGGCCTATCTGGCCTCCGACGAGGCGGAGTGGGTCACCGGCATCATGTTGGAAGTGACCGGCGGCACCGGAATGTTCGCGGGCTAAGGGGAGAGACGCCATGAGATTCGAGGGTAGATGCGCCGTGGTAACCGGCGGGGGCGGCGGATTCGGCAAGGCCTTTGGCGCGGCGCTGGCCGCCGAGGGCTGCAACGTGGTCCTGGCCGACGTGAACCAGGAGCTGCTGGCCAAAAACGAGGCCGAGATCAACCAGGCCGGCGGCGGCAAGGCCCTTGCCGTGCTCTGCGACGTGACCAGCGGCGAGGCGGTGCAGGCCATGGCCGCCAAGGCGGTGGAGAGCTTCGGCTCCCTGGACATCCTCATCAACAACGCGGGCGGCAGCATGGGGGTCCCCCGGGACACCATCGACCAGGTCAAGGAAGAGGACTGGGACAAGGTGGTGAGCCTGAACCTGAAGGGCACCTTCCTGTGCACAAAGGCCGCGGCCGGCTACATGAAAAAGGCGGGCTACGGCAAGATCGTGAACCTGAGCTCCATCACCGCCCGGGTGGGCGGCCAGCTCACCCCGGTGCAATACGTCAGCGCCAAGGGCGCGATCATCTCCTTCACCCGCCACGTGGCCCAGGAGCTGGGCCCCTTCGGCATCAACGTTAACGCGGTGGCTCCGGGCATAGTGCTCACCGGCGAGCGCCTGGAAAAGATGTGGTACGGCCGCAAGAGCGATGAGGAGCGCCAATCCTACGTTAACCAGGTGCCCCTGCGCCGCCTGGGCTCCCCTCAGGAGATCAGCGACGCGGTGCTTTACCTGTGCTCGGACCAGGCCAGCATCATCACCGGGGTGACTCTGGACATCAACGGCGGATTGTTTTCCGCTTAACCACAAAGGTCTAACTCATGGACAAAGACAAACTCGCGGGCCTGTATCAGCAGTGGAACCAGGGCCCGGTTGAGCAGGCCCTCAAAAAAACCCCCGAGCGCGCCAACTGTGCACACACCCCGGCGGGCATTCCCAACGAGCGAATCTATACCCCGCTCAATCTGGACGAGGCGGGCTTCGACTACGCCAAGGACCTGGGCTTTCCGGGCCAGTTCCCCTACACCCGAGGCCGCGATCCCCTGGGCTATCGCTCCAACTACTGGCTGTTCATGCAGTACGCCGGTTGCGGCGACGCCGAGGAGGCCAACAAGCGCTACCGCTATCTGCTGAGCCAAGGCCAGGCCGGAATCTCGGTGGCCTTCGACCTGCCCACCCAGGTGGGCCTGGACTCCGACGACCCCATGGCCGACGGCGAGGTGGGCAAGATCGGGGTGGCGGTGTCCTCGCTGCAAGACCTGGAGACGGTGTTCGAGGGCATCCCGCTCAACAAGCTGCGCCAGATCAGCCTGGTGGCCAACGCCATGAGCAGCATTATCCTGGCCATGTTTTTGGCCCTGGCCGAGAAGCAGGGTGTGCCGGTGGATGAATGCACCCTGCGCATCCAGAACGACGTGCTCAAGGAGTTCATCTCCCGGGGGGCCTACATCTTCCCGCCCGAGCCGTCCATCCGCCTGACCACCGACGTGGTTACCTACTGCGCCCAGAACCATCCCGCCTGGCTGCCCATCACCCTGTGCGGTTATCACATCCGCGAGGCCGGGGCCAACGCGGTGCAGGAGGTGGCCTACTGCCTGGCCAACGGCCTGGCCTACATGGACGAGGTGGCCCGGCGCGGCGCGCCCATGGAGCGGGTGCTGCCCCAGCTCTCCGCTTTCTGCGCGGTGAACATGAACTTCTTCGAGGAGATCGCCAAGTTCCGGGCTCTGCGCCGCCTGTGGGCCCGCCTGGTGCGCGAGCGCTACGGGGTTGGCCCGGAGGTGAACCTGGGGCTCAGCCTGGTGAACTTCACCGCGGGCAGCAGCCTCACCGCCCAACAGCCCATGAACAACATCGTGCGGGTGGCGGTGGAGTGCCTGGCCGGAGTGCTGGGCGGCTGCCAGTCCCTGTTCCCTTGCTCCATGGACGAGGCCTTTGCCACGCCCACCGAGGCGGCGGTGAAGGTGGCCCTGCGCACCCAGCAGATCATCGCCAACGAGACCGGCATCGGCGACACGGCGGACCCCATGGGCGGCTCCTACTACTTGGAAAGCCTCACCAGCGAGATCGAGAAGCGGGCGCTGAAGATGATCGAGGAGATCGAGGCCCTGGGCGGCTCGGTCAAGGCCATCGACCAGGGCTACTTCCGCCGCAACATCGACGAGGCCTCCTACCAGTGGCAGAAGGAAGTTGACACCGGCGCGCGCTCCATCGTGGGGGTAAACGCCTACCAGGAAGCCGACGAAGCGCCCATGGAGATATTCCGGCCCCCGGCCGAGACCCAGGAGCGCCAGATCGCTCGCCTGCGGAAGCTGCGCGAGGAGCGCGACAACGACCGGGTGCAAAAGGCCCTGGAGCAGGTGAAGGCCGTGGCCGCCACCGAGGAAAACCTGATCCCCGCCCTGACCGAAGCGGCCAGGGCCTATGCCACCATGGGCGAGATCTGCGGGGTCTTGCGCTCGGTGTTCGGGGAGCACAACGAAGGTGACATCTAAAACGATCATGCCCAGCGGGATGAAAAGACATGCCTAAACGACACCGCATAATGCTGGCCAAGGCAGGCCTGGACGGACACGACCGCGGGGTGCGGGTGGTGGCCATGGGCCTGCGCGACGCCAACTTCGAGGTTATCTACACCGGCCGCCGCCAGACGCCGGAGCACATCGTTAACGCGGCCATCCAGGAGGACGTGGACGCCATCGGGCTGAGCATCCTGTCCGGGGCCCACATGACCTTGTTCGCCAAGATCCTGGAGCTGCTCAAGGCCAAAGAGGCCGATGACATCGTGGTTTTCGGAGGGGGCATCATCCCGCCGGACGACGCCCAGGAGCTCAAGCAGATGGGCGTGAAGCACATCTTCGGGCCGGGCACCGCCATGGACACCATCGTGGGGGCCATCAACCAGACTTTGGAACAGCGGGAGGCCAAGTAAAGCCATGCTTAAAAAGATAGACCACATCGGCATAGCCGTGCACGACATGGACGCGGGGCTCAAGTTTTTTCAAGAGGTCTTCGGACTCAAACCCATCAAGGTCGAGACTCTGGAAAAAATCAGCGTGAACATCGCTTTCCTGCCCCTGGGCGAGGTGCTTATCGAGCTGTTGGAGCCCACCTCTCCGGGAGCCGGGCGCATCGGCCAATTCCTTGAGGACAAGGGCCCGGGCTTCCACCACATCGCCTACCGAGTGGAATCCATCGACCAGGCCCTGGCCGCTCTGAAGGCCCAGGGCGTGCCGGTGCGCGACGAGACCCCCCTGCCCGGCGGCGATGACTCACGCATCGCCTTTATCAAGCCCGAGGGGACCCAAAACGTGCTCACCGAGTTGGTGGAGCGCGCCCATGAGATAGAGGCCAAGTAGTCATGAACGTAGCGCAGCTTTGGCAAAAACAGGCCGCCAAATACGGCGACAAGACCTACCTGTACTTCGGTGACGACGAGTATTCCTACAACCAGATGCTGGGGACCTTCTACCGGGTGGCCGACAGCCTGGCCGGCATGGGCATCGGCAAGGGCGACCGGGTGGCACTGATGCACCGCAACGCGCCCGAGTTCCTCTACACCTGGTTCGCCCTGAGCTTCCTGGGGGCCATCACCGTGCCCATCAACCCGGTGTTCACCGAGACCGAGATCGCCTACATCCTGGGCCACTCGGGAGCCAAGGCCCTGGTCATCGAGGACGAGTTCCTTGAGACCCTGGCCAAGGTGCCCCGGGACGAAATACCGGACATGAAGCAGGTTATCGTCAGCGGCGGCCAGGGCCCGGCCGGGACCATAGGTTTTGGCCAGCTCCTGGAGGGCGAGGAAAAAGACCCCGGCGTGGCCATCGACGACCAGGACCCCTGCGTGTGCATCTACACCTCGGGCACCACGGACATGCCCAAGGGGGTGCTCAACTCTCACTACGGCTGGGTGACCACCGGCCAGTCCTACGCCTACACCGTGGGCATCGGCGACAGCGACCGGGTGATGACCCCTAACCCCCTGTTCCACGCCAACGCGCAGGTCTATTCCACCATGGGCTCCTTGAACGCCGGGGCCGGCCTTATCCTGCTGGACCGCTTCAGCGGCAGCCAGATCCTGGAGCAGGCGCGGCGCTACAAGGCCACCAAGATGGTGCTGGTGCAGGCGGTGACTCCCTGGGTGTGGGCCCGCCCGGTGTCCGAGGACGACTGCCAGCACGAGTTGGACACCATGGTGGCGGGCAACGTGCCGGTGGACATCTACCACAAGTTCGAGGAGCGCTTTTGCCTGAAGATCCAGACCATCTATTCGCTCACCGAGGCCACCATGGCGGTCATGGGACCCCGGGCCGGCACCATGCCCCGCAAGCCGGGCAGCATCGGGGTGCCCATGGAGCACCCGGACCCGGCGGTAATGAACCAGGTGTGGATCGCCGATGACGCGGGCAACGAGGTGGAAGCGGGCAAGCAGGGCGAGATCATCATCAAGAACCCGGCGGTGATGCTGGGCTATTACAACGACCCGGCCAAGACCGCGGCCACCAAGGTGGACGGCTGGATTCACACCGGTGACATCGGTTACCGCGACGAACAGGGCTACATCTTTTTCGTGGGCCGCAAGAAAGAGGTGATCCGCCGCCGGGGCGAGCTGATCAGCCCCACCCAGATAGAGGCGGTGCTCAACGCCCATCCTGCGGTGGAAGAGTCGGCGGTGATCGGGGTGCCTTCGGACCTGGGCACCGGCGAGGAAGAGGTCAAGGCCTTTGTGCGGCTCGCCGAGGGCGGCCAGGCCACGGTGGAGCAGTTGCAGGAGCACTGCCGGGCCAAGCTGGCCGACTTCAAGGTGCCGCGCTTCATCGAGTTTCGCAAAGAGTTCGCCAAGAGCGCCATCGGGCGCATCAAGAAAGAGGAGCTGAAAAAGAGCAACGCATAACAAATTTTTAGAAGGCTCCGGGGATTGGGGTAATTGCCGGGAGCCAAAAAATCCGAACGGCGCGTGGTTGAAAAAAATCGCGCCAAAAAACCTGAGAGGGAGGGAATTTGGTTATGAGAATCCTGAAATCCGCACTGTTGATGACGGCGCTGGCGGCGCTTTTGGTCGCGCCCCTGGGCTCGGCCATGGCCGCCGACGAAATCAAACTGGGCACCATTTTTTCCCGCACCGGCCCCTTGGCCAACCTGGGCCTGGATAGCTGGCGCGGCGCCGAACTGGCCCGCATCGTCCAAAACCAAAAGGGCGGCCTGCTGGGCAAGAAGATCGTGTTCATCAACGGCGACGCTCCCAACCCCAAGGCGGCGGTGAGCGAAAGCGAACGCCTGTGCACCGTGGAAAAGGTGCCGGTGATCCTGGGCTCCTTCTCCAGCTCCATCAGCCTGGCGGCCAGCGCCAAGGCCAACCAGCACAAGGTCATCTACTGGGAGCTGGGCGGCGTGGGCGACAAGATCACCGAGCGCGGCCTCAAGTACGTTTTCCGCACCTGCCCCACCGGATCGGACCTGGGCCGCGACCAGCTCCGTTTCGCCCTGGGCGAGCTGGCCAAAAAGATCGGCAAGAAGCCCGAGCAGATGAAGGTGGCCAGCATCTATGAAGACTCCGCCTACGGCACCGCCTGCGCGGCGGGTATCCGCGACGAGGCCAAGAAAATGGGCATCAAGCTGGCGGTGGACGAGGCCTACAACCACAAGGCCACCGACCTTTCCTCCCTGGTGATGCGCGTCAAGGCGGCCGGCCCGGACGTCATCCTGGAATCCTCCTACGAAAACGACGCCATCATGTTCTTCCGTCAGGCCCAGGAGGCGGGGCTCAAGGTCCGCCAGTTCGTGGGCTCCGGCGGCGGCATGAACCTGCCCGGCTACCAGAAGGCCCTGGGCAACGCCACCAGCGGCTACGTGTGCAACGTGGGCTACCCCGGCTACAACCTGAACCCGGCCTACGCCAAGGGCATCAAGGAGCTTGAGGCCCTGTACACCAAGACCTTCGGAGAGAAGCCCAACAGCGTGTTCTCGGTGATCAACTACATGGGCACCATGGCCCTGTGGGACGTGATCAACCGGGCCGGCTCCCTGGACCCCGATGCGCTGGTCAAGGCGGCCCTGGCCACCGACATCCCGGCTGACCAGACCATCCTGCGCTTCGGCATCAAGTTCGCGGGCCCCGGCAGCAAGAACATGGGCCAGAACATCCTGGCCCGTTACTTCATCTCCCAGTGGCAGGACGGCAAGCTTTGGATCGTCAGCCCTGCCGCCGCCGCCACTCCGGGGCGTTCGCTGCAGGTGAAGTAGTACCTGGCTTGAGTTCATGACGGCCGGGCGGGCCTGTTCGCGGGCCCGCCCGGCAACCAAGCATGCACTGGGGGGTGCGGGCCGGCGGGGGTGCCTCTAGATGGTCTTTTTGCAAGTATTGATAAACGGGTTGTTCCTGGGCGGGGTGTATGCCCTCATCAGCCTGGGGCTCACCTTGATATTCGGGGTGATCAGGGTTATCAACTTCGCCCACGGCGAAATCCTGATGATCTCCATGTACGCTTCATTTTTCTGCTTTTCCATACTGGGGCTCAATCCCTACCTCAGCCTGATCATCGTCATACCCGGCATGTTCCTGGTGGGCGTGCTCATCGATCAGGTGATCATCCGGCCCATCCGCAACGCGCCCTCCTACATGCAGATCTTCGCCACGGTGGGCCTGTCGGTGGTCTTGATCAACCTGGCCCTGGTGTTCTTCAGCGGGGACTACCGCAGCATCAACCTGGCCTTCGCCAAACAGGTGGTGCACATGGGCGACATCGGCATCTCCCTGTCGCGCTTCATCGTGTTCATCTCGGCCATCGCGGTGGCCTGGCTGGTCTGGCTGTTTCTGGATAAGACCGACATGGGCAAGCAGATACGGGCCATCGCCCAGGACCGCGACGCGGCCAGGCTCATGGGCATCAACCCCAACAAGATCTACATGATCACCTTCGGCATCGGCAGCGCCATGGTGGGCCTGGCAGGCGGGCTGATCATGCCCCTGTACTACGTGTTCCCCTCGGTGGGCGCCTACTTCGTGCTCACCGCCTTCGTGGTGGTGGTGCTGGGCGGCCTGGGCAACATGGTGGGGGCGCTGTTGGGCGGCCTGATCATCGGGGTCATCGACTCCCTGAGCGGCTTCTACCTGGATCCGGCCCTCAAGGAGATGGTGTATTTCCTGGTGTTCCTCGGGGTCCTGCTCTTCAGGCCTTCCGGCCTTATGGGCATGATCGGGGCCGAAGAGATGGGGCTTAAGTGATGCTGGGTTCATACTTCAAAAACATAGGTGCTCCGGGCGTCTATTTCCCCAGCCTGATCCTGCTGGCCCTGCTGGCGGTGGCGGCGTTGGTGCCCAACGAGTTTTACCTCAACCTTTTCTTCATGATCTTCATGTTCGCGGGCCTGTCCGGGGCCTGGAACATCATCGGCGGCTACGCGGGGCAGATATCCCTGGGCCACGCCGCCTTCTACGGGGTGGGGGCCTACACCTCGGCGGTGCTGTTCGCCAAGCTGGGCCTGCCCCCGGTCCTCGGCATTTTCGCCTCCATGGGCGTGGCGGTGGTTCTGGCCTTCATCATCGGCTACCCCTGCCTGCGCCTCAAGGGGCCCTTCTTCACCCTGGCCACCCTGGCCGTGGCCGAGGTGTTGCAGCTTTTGGCGGTGTACTTCCGGGGCCTCACCGAAGGCTCCGAAGGCCTGTCCATCCCCTACGAGCCGGCCTGGTACAACCTTATCTTCGCGTCAAAGAACAGCTACGCCGTGCTGGCCTTTGGCTACATGGTGCTGGTGCTGGTGATAACCCTGGTGTTGGAGCGCTCCAAGCTGGGCTATCAGCTCACCGCCCTGCGCGACGAGGACCAGGCCGCCGAGTCCCTGGGGGTCAACACCTCCCGGGCCAAGATCGCGGCCTTCGTGCTCAGCGGGGCGCTCACCGCCCTGGGTGCGGTCATCGTCAGCCAGTACGTGCTGTTTTTGGAGCCCCACTCCGACTTCTCGGTGAACGTCTCGGTGGAGCTGGCCCTCATGTCCATGGTGGGCGGGCTGGGCACCGCCGTGGGACCGCTTATCGGCGCGGCCATCCTCATACCCCTGGGCGAGTTCCTTCGGGCCTGGGTGGGGGGCGGCATCCAGGGCCTGCACTACGTCATCTACGGCTGCATCCTCATCCTGGTGGTGATGTTCATGCCCCACGGCATCAAGGCCCTGGTGGAGAACAAGTACCAGGCCCTGATGGCGCTGCTGCCCCGCTTCGGCGCGGCGGCGCGGCCGCAACCCGAGGAAGAGGTGCACCTGCACTTCGAATCCCACGAGGCCGAGGCGGTCAAGGAGGGTAGGCCCCTCATCGCCGCCCATGAGATCAGCAAGGACTTCGGCGGGCTCAGGGTGCTCAGCGGCATCAGCTTCGCGGTGCATCCGGGGGAAATCCTGGGGATCATCGGCCCCAACGGCGCGGGCAAGACCACCCTGTTCAACGTGATCTCCGGGGTGTACCGGCCCACCAAGGGCCGGGTGGAGTTCGACGGCCAGGACATAACCCAGATAAGGCGCATCCACCAGGTGTGCCACCTGGGCATGGGTCGCACCTATCAGATCGTCAAGCCCTTCGGCAACATGAGCGTCTTGGACAACGTGATGGTGGGGGCGTTCTGCAACCAGGCCGGGTCGGCCACCGCCAGGGAGATAGCCCTGGAGGTGCTGGCTCTGGTGGGCCTGCTGGACAAGAAGGACCAGGAGGCCAAGTCCCTGACCCTGGCCAACATGAAGCGGCTGGAGATGGCCCGGGCCCTGGCCACCAAGCCCAAGCTGCTGCTCTTGGACGAGGTGATGGCCGGGCTCAACCCCAACGAGATCGACGAGGCCATCAAGCTGATCCGCGACATCCGCGATTACGGCAGCACCGTGATCGTGGTGGAGCACGTGATGCGGGCCATCATGTCCCTGTCCGAGCGCATCATGGTGATCGCGCAAGGGGAGAAGGTGACCGAAGGCCTGCCGCGTGAGGTGATCGCGGACCAAAGAGTGATCAAAGCATACCTGGGGGACGGTTTTGAGCTTGCTTGAAATAAATAAAGTCTCCGTGAAGTATGGCGACCTGGTGGCCCTACGGGACGTCTCGCTGAGCATCGAGCAAGGCGGCATCGTATCCCTGGTGGGCTCCAACGGCTCGGGCAAGACCACCCTAATCAACACCCTGTCCGGCCTGATGGGGTGCTACCAGGGCTCCATCTTGTTCAACGGCCGGGCCATACAGGAAATGCCCGCCCACAAGCGGGTGGACCTGGGCCTGGTGCAGATACCCGAGAATCGTCGCCTGTTTCCCTACATGACCGTGCTGGAAAACCTGGAGATGGGCTCCATGACCAGCCGCTCCCGGGGCAAGCGCCAGGACAACATCCAGAAGGTGATGCACCTGTTCCCCATACTCTCCAAGCGCTCCAAGCAGATAGCCAACACCCTGAGCGGCGGGGAGCAGCGCATGCTGGCCATCGGGAGGGGGCTCATGTCCGATCCGGAGCTGTTGATGCTCGACGAGCCCTCCATCGGCCTGGCTCCCATCGTGGTGCAGGAGATATTCAAGGCCATCGCCCTGATCAACGAGTTGGGCACCACCGTCTTGCTGGTGGAGCAGGACGTGAACGCCTCGCTGAAGATATCCTCCTACGGCTACGTTCTGGAGAACGGCGAGATCACCCTGTCCGGCCCGGCCGACGACCTGTTGCACAGCGACAAGGTGCGCGAAGCCTACATGGGCCTTTAACGGTCGCTTTAAAAGGAGCGCCAAAGTGGTCATAGATTTTCACCACCATTTGTTCAACCGGGACTGGATTCCGGAAAAATTCTGGACCGACCTGGTGGGCCGGGCGGTAAACGTGCGGCGGCTCAACGGCCAGGAGGCCGATCCCGAGGAGATCGCCCGCAGCATGTTCGACCTGTTCACCGACCTGGACGGCGACCGGCTGGCCGCGGACATGGAAGATGCGGGCATCGCCTACAGCCTGATCATGCCCCTGGACTTGGGCCTGGAGCTGGGCGAGTGCCCGGTGACCATCGAGGAGAAGATGCGGCTAATCGTGGAGGTGACTCGCCGCCATCCCGGCAAGATCGGCTCCTTCTTCGGGATCGACCCCCGGCGCGAGGGCGGGGTGGAGCTGTTCGAAAAAGCGGTGCGCGAGTGGGGCATGCTGGGGCTGAAGCTGGACCCGGCGGCGGGCTTTTACCCCAACGAGCCCATGGTCTATCCCTACTATGAAAAGGCCTCCGAGATGGGGGTGCCGGTGCTGCTGCACACCGGGGTGGCCATCCCGCCCTTCCGCAACAAGTACACCGACCCCATCTACCTGGACGACGTGACCCTGGACTTCCCGGAGCTGACCGTGGTGGCGGCCCACGCGGCCTTCGGCTGGTGGCAGCAACTGGCCTTCCTGATCAGCAAGAAGACCAACCTGGTCACCGACATCTCCGGCTGGCAGCCCTTGGCCACCCGGGACTACGGCTTGTTCTGCCGCTACCTCAGGGACATGGTTTCCATCGCCGGGGCGCCCAGCATCCTGTTCGCCAGCGACGGACCGGCCTTCAACCTCTACGGCATGCGCAACAAATGGTGGGCCCAGTTGTTCCGGGACCTGCCGGAAAAGGCCCCCCAGGGCATCACCTTCACCCAGGACGAGGTGGACATGATCCTCTACAAGAACGCCCAGCGCATCCTTGGGCCGGTGGGGGAAGACTAAACATCCGGCGCCCGGCCGGGCCGGGGCCGTTGACCGCGAGTCAATCAGACAACCAAGGAATTTGACATGAGTAAAGTTGCCATCATCGGAGTGGGCCAGTCCTCGTTCGTGCGCGGCTATGCCGGCTCCATTCGCGAACTGGCCTTCGAGGCCTACGCCGAGGCCATGAGCGACGCGGGCCTCACCAACGACCAGATCGGGGCCACCGTGGTCTGCTCGGCCCCTGAGTACGACAAGCAGCGCTCCCCGGCCGGGGTCATCGTGGAGCACCTGGGCCTCAATCCCCAGCCCACCTTTTACACCGAGTCGCTCTGCTGCTCCTCCACCACCGGCCTTAAGCTGGCCTATTCCCTGGTACAGAGCGGCCTGCATGATAGCGTGATGGTGATCGGCTTCCAGAAAATGAGCGAGATCACCAGCGCCGAGAGCCAGGAACGCATGGGCCGGGGCGCGGACATCCAATGGGAGAGTCCCTTCGGCACCATGATGCCCGCCTACTACGCCATGTTCGCCCAGGGCTATCTGGACCAGTACGGTGCCTCCGAGGAAGACCTGGCCCTGATCCGGGTGAAGGCGGCCACCTACGGCCAACTCAATGAGCGGGCGGTGTACCGCAAGCCGGTGGATCTGGCCCAGTGCCTGGCGGCGGACCCGGTGGCCTCGCCGCTCAAGCTGATGGACTGCTGCGCCAACGCCGACGGCAGCTCCTGCATCATCGTGGCCAGCGAGGAAAAGGCCAAGCAGTGGGGCGTGGCCCAGCCGGTGTGGATTCGGGGCCTGGGATCGGCCTCGGCCCCGGTGAACCTGGCCCTGCGCGAGAGCTTCAGCAGCTTCGCGGCGGCCACCGAGGCGGGCCGCCAGGCCTACGCCATGGCGGGCATCGGGCCCAAGGATATCGACGTGGCCGAGGTGCACGACTGCTTCACCATCGCCGAGATGCTGGCCTACGAGGACCTGGGCTTCGCGCCCCGGGGCGGCGGGCCGGAGCTTATCCGGGCCAAGGAGACCTACAAGGAGGGCTCCATCCCGGTGAACGTGGATGGCGGTCTCTTGTCCAAGGGCCATCCCATCGGGGCCACCGGCGGCAGCCAGCTGCGCACCATCGTCTTGCAGCTGAGGGGCCAGGCCGGGGACATCCAGGTGAAGGACCCCGAGTTCGGCTTGGTGCACAACATGGGCGGCGTGGGCATCTACGGCAACGTGGTCATCCTGGGGAGGTAGAAAATGTCAGGCAGCAAGAAACCCGAGGCGGACCGCCGTTTCGCCAAGTTCGGTACGGTGAGCTTCACCGCCACCACCAAGGTCAACGACTTCATCGGTTATCTGGAAGAGGGCCAGGTGTGCGGCACCAAGTGCGTCACCTGCGGGTCGGTGTTCTTCCCGCCCCGGGCCCAGTGCTACAAGTGCCGGGACAAGGCCCGGATCGAGTGGTTCCAGGTGCAGGGCAGCGGCAAGCTGGCCACCTACAGCGAGCTGAAATACGCCCCCACCGGCTTCGGCGAAGACCTGCCCTATGCCATCGCCGTGTTGGACATGGGCGGCTACAAACTCTTCGGCCGCATCGGCGACGTGCCCCTGGACCAGGTGAGGGTGGGCATGGAGCTGACCCCCGTGGCCCACGAGTTGCCGGGCGGCCAGATCAATTACGTGTTCAACCGGTGCTGAAGCCTCTCATGCCTACCGGGTAACAACAGGTGAAATTATGAGTGTGTCCAAACAAAAAATCGCCAGACCCCTCAACTTCAACGGCACCGTGGCCGAAGCCCTGGCCAAGGGCCTGGTGCGCCACGGGGTGAACCTGGTGTTCGGCCAGAGCCTGCCCAGCGCCCTGCACCTGGCGGCCAAGAGCCACGGCATACGCCAGGCCTGGTACCGTACCGAAAACGCGGGCGGGGCCATGGCCGACGCCTTCGCCCGGCTCACCCACCGGGTGGGGGTGGTCACTGCCCAGAACGGCCCGGCGGCCACCCTCCTGGTGCCGCCCCTGGCCGAGGCGCTCAAGGCCTCGGTGCCGGTGGTGGCTTTGGTGCAGGAGGTGGCCCTCACCCAGACCGACAAGAACGCCTTCCAGGAGTTCGACCACATGGCCCTGTTCGGGGCTTGCACCAAGTGGGTGCGCCGATTGGACCAGGCCAGCCGGGTGGACGACTACCTGGACATGGCCTTCCGGGCGGCGGTGAGCGGCCGTCCCGGGCCGGTGGCGTTGCTCTTGCCCGCCGACCTGCTGCTGGCTCCCTACCAGCCGGGGGCCACCCCCCGCAGTCAGAGCCTGGGGAGCTTTCCCCTGGAGCGCACCATGCCCGACCGTGCGCACCTGGATAAGGCGGCCGACCTTTTGGCCTCGGCCGAGCGGCCCCTGATAATCGCCGGTGGCGGCGTGCATCTGTCCGGAGCCAGCGAGGAACTGGCCGCGTTCCAGGAGGCCGCCTCCCTGCCCGTGGCCACCACGGTGATGGGCAAGGGCTCGGTGGACGAGACCCATCCCCTTAGCCTGGGGGTGGTGGGCTATTTCATGGGCACCGGCGGGTCGGGCAAGTTCCAGCGGGAGCTGGTGGAGCAGGCCGACCTGGTGCTCTTGGTGGGCAACCGCACCAACCAGAACGGCACCGACTCCTGGTCCCTGTACCCCTCGGGGGCCCGCTACATCCACATCGACGCGGACCCCATGGAGATAGGGCGCAACTACGAGGCTCTCCCCCTCTTGGGCGACGCCAAGCTGATCCTGAGCGAGCTGACGGCCCTCATGCAAGGCCGCGACCTGGCGGGGCGCCAGGCGGCCCGCCCGGCCCTGGAGAAGAAGATCGCCCAGGGCAAGGCCCGCCACCAGCAGGAGGCCAAGGGCCTGCTGCGCTCCAAGCGCAAGCCGGTCAGGCCCGAGCGGATCATGTACGAGCTGAACCGCCGCCTCACCCCGGAGACGGTGGTGGTGGCCGACGCCAGCTACTCCTCCATCTGGGTGGCCAACTATCTGACCAGCCTGGCTCCGGGCATGCGCTTCATCACCCCGCGCGGCCTGGCCGGGTTGGGCTGGGGCCTGCCCATGGCCATGGGGGCCAAGCTGGCCCGGCCCCAGTCTCCCGTGGTCTGCCTGGCCGGAGACGGCGGCTTCGGGCACTCCTGGTCCGAGCTGGAAGCGGCGGCCCGCATGGGCCTGGACCTGACCATCATGGTGCTCAACAACCGTATTCTGGGTTACCAAAAGCACGCCGAAAATGTTAAGTTCGGCGATCACACCGATGCGGTGTACATGTCCGACGTGGACCACGCGGCGGTGGCCGAGGCCTGCGGATGCCGGGGCATCCGGGTGCGGGATCCGGAGAAGTTGCCCGAGGCCCTGGACCTGGCCATGAGCGAGCCGGGGCCGGTGCTGGTGGATATTCTCAGCGACCCCACGGCCTATCCGCCCATCACCAGTTTCGAGGGCAAGCTGGCCATGTGACCGAAGGGCGGGATACCCCGGCTTCGGCGCGGGCGGCCGCCCAGACAGGAGCAGCGAGAGCATGAGTAAAGTGCATCTGACCGCCAAGATCGTGGCCAAAGAGGGCCAGGCCGACAACGTGGAAAAGGCGCTTCTGGCCGTGGTTCCCACGGTGCGCGCCGAAAACGGCTGCCTGCGCTACGACCTGCACCGGGACAGCCGGGGCGGCGAGGATTTCCTGTTTTACGAGATATGGGAAAGCCCGGAGGCCCTCAAGGCCCATGGCCAGTCCGCGCATATGAACGCCATGCGCGAACAAATCAAGGACCTGGTCGCAGGCCCCACCCAGATTAGCTTCTGGCGGGCCGTGGACCGGATGGACGGCTGATCGACATGGCCGGTTCCCGCGCCCGCCCGGCGCGGGGACCGGCCTCCCTCCCCACGCCCGCTCGCCGGGGGAAGCTTGTCGGTTCCCCGCCACCGGGGTAGCATTGCCCCATGTCCGAGGTGAAACTGCTCAAACTGGGCCTAACTCCCTACCCCGAAGGTTTGGAGCTGATGCGCCGCCTGGCCGCCCTGAAACAACAGCGGCCCGCCCCCCAGGTGCTCATGCTTCTGGAGCACCAACCAGTATTGACCATGGGCCGCCGGGCCACCGACAGCGACATCCTG
>Ga0180016_100034_pt1 | contig 71822 bp, 72 predicted proteins | sample KR46_M_MetaG_FD_129673 | JGI IMG/M metagenome (GOLD analysis project Ga0180016, IMG submission 129673) | Groundwater microbial communities from the Olkiluoto Island deep subsurface site, Finland - KR46_M_MetaG | ecosystem: Environmental > Aquatic > Deep subsurface > Groundwater | place: Finland... | reverse complement strand
GCCTGGCGTCCTTCGACCACGCGGCGGAAGCTGTTTGTGGAGATCGGCGAAATCCTGCAGGCGACGCGTGAGGCCCTCCGGCCCCTGGCTGATAGCGCCAGGGCCTCGTAAGCCTGCGTCAAGCCGCTTTAAGCCGCGTTGCGCTTGTCCGGGGCGGGGAGGCTTGCTGCGATCTGCTGGGCCTTGGCTTTCTGGCGGTCGGCTTCGCTGTGCCATTTGACGGCTTCGGAGGCCTGAACCCGCGCCTGCTTGCGGTGCTTGCCCTGCTTGAGCCATGTGGCGAGCGATCCGATGATCATCCCCACGATCAGGGCGGCGAACACGAACACGAAGAACGGCAGGGTCACCGACAGCACCTGGTCGGATGGATCAAACGGGTTCAGCGCCAGCGTTACAGCCGTGCGGTTGGCCACCGACAGCATGATCAGGATCACGCCAAGAGGGATAAGGATAGCCAATGCGATAATGCGCTTGATCATGTCGTGTTCCAGTTTCGTTCAGGCGGTGGGCCCAAAGGCACGGCTCGCCGCCGCTTCGGTTTGGTCAGTCCTGGCCGTTGGGGTTGAGCCGCTCGCGCAACTCCTTGCCGGTCTTGAAGAACGGCACCCACTTTTCCTCGACGAACACCGGCTCCCCGGTGCGCGGGTTGCGGCCCGACCGTGCGGGACGGGTCTTGACGGAAAAGGCTCCGAAGCCGCGCAACTCGACCCGGTTTCCCGCCGACAAGGCATCCGTGATCTCGTCGAGCACGGCATTGACGATGTTTTCGACATCGCGGTGATAGAGATGCGGATTTCTTGCTGCAACCGCTTGAACCAACTCCGATTTGATCATTTTGCTTATCCCCTCCTAGTCTCGATCAGGCTGTCCGCCAACCTGCCAAACCGACACAAGACCGTCAAGGAACAACTTGCCGCCTGCCAGCCGGTCGATCTCGTTGGAAATCGTCAGCGGCGCGCCAAGCAAGTGGTGCAAAAGGCTCGCCGCGCCGCTGCCCAGAAGCAGGCCCGATGTCTCGTCCGGCGGCGTCCAGTCCACGATCTCGAGGTCGTCGGTCACGCCGCGTGTCTTGAGATAGGCCCGGATTTCCGCTTCGCCGCCGAGCGCGTCCACCAGCCCGTTCTCGAGCCCCTGCCGTCCGGTGAAGATCGATCCGTCTGCAAGGGCCAGCACCTGGGCGCGGTCCATCTCGCGGCTTTCCGCCACCAGATCGACAAACCAGTCATAGCTGTCGAGCACCATTGAGCGGATCATCGCCTTGGCCTCTTCGCTCGCTTCATGGAAGGGCGACGGTTCGGCCTTGAGCGGCGAGGATTTGATGGCCTCCAGCCGCACGCCGATCTTGTCGAGAAGCTCGCGCGCCTGAGCATACTGGAAGATCACCCCGATGGAACCGACGATCGAGCTTTCGCCCGCGACGATATGGTCAGCGGAAGCGGCGATCATGTAGCCGGCGGAGGCAGCCAGCGTGTGGATGTCGGCGACCACCGGCTTGGACTCACGGGCCTTCACCAGCGCATTGTGGATCCGCTCGCCGCCATAGGTCGTGCCTCCGGGTGACGAGATGGAGACGACGATCCCCTTGGCCGACTTGCTTTCCGCGGCGTCTTCGATCAGCTCGATGAGCTTCTGGTCATCGGTGATGACGCCGCTGATATCGATGCGCGCGATGTGATCGCTGCGCCGGCTTGGTCCGTCGAACTGCAATACCAGCCCGGCGACCAGCGCGATCAGCGCCAGTACGGTCATCACTCGCCAGAAGCTGAGTTTGCGCCTGATCCGGCGGCGATCGGTGAGAAGTTCCGGGTCTGTCACGAGGGGGTCTCCGATTGAGCCGCAGCCCGGCTGATGTGGCGCTGCACGAATGGCAAACACATTTGAGAAACAACCGTTCCCGCATTGCTTTGCCATTGCGGCCAATGCATGGCAATTTGTATCAACTGCTTCGCAAAATCACCATATTGGCATGCGAAGCCGTCCGCAACAGCCACCCGGTCTGCAAAACCGGACGTGCCCGGCCTGGCGCCGGAAACCCGTGGGACCGCAGCAGCACATGACCACATCGACAGTCTCGGAAATGCCGGACAGCGGCGATTATGCCGGCCGGTCGCATGCTCAGTACAGGCTTGCGCAAAGACATTCCCGGATTGTGCGGGGTCTCAAGATCCTTCTGCCGGTCTTGGCCGGTCTGATCATCATCGCCTTTGTCGCCGTTTCCTGGATTGAAACGCTCGGCCCCGAGGGCGTTGCGATTGAATCGGTATCGCTCCGCGACGGAAAACTCGTCATGCAGAACCCGGTGATGAGCGGCCAGGGATCGGATGCCCGGCCCTACAGCATGCGGGCCGCTCGGGCGATCCAGGATCTGGCCACGCCCGATGTCATCGTGCTTGAGGAGATCGTCGCCGATCTGCCCGTCGCCAATGGCGACAAGGCAGTCCTCAATGCCCTGAGCGGCATCTATGACAGGGTCGCGCAGACACTGATGTTCGACCAGGCCTTCACCGTGACCAGCGAGGCTGGTATGAAGGCCGAACTGCAGTCGGCCGATATCGATCTGGCCGGAGGCAATCTCACGACGTCCGATCCGGTTTCGATCCGCTCGGACGAGGCCTCGGTGGTTGCGCAATCCATGAAGATGCAGGATAAGGGCCGCGTCATCATTTTCCAGGACAAGGTCCGCATGACGATCAACCCCTCGGCGCTCAAGCCGAAGGATGGAAAGACGAACTGATATGGCAAGAAGCGCTTTGTTTGTCCTGAAGATCGCCGTGGCGGTGATTGCCGCCGGGCTGATCCTGCCCGCGTCGGCAACATTTGCCCAGGTCACCGAAAAACGGATGCAGGGCCTGGCGCTCTCCAATGACGAGCCGATCCAGATTGAAAGCGACCAGCTCAAGATCGACGAGGAGACCAGCAAGGCCACCTTTACCGGCAACGTCAAGGTCGTGCAGGGCGACACCTTGCTCCAGGCGGGCAGGATGGTCGTCAATTATGACAAGGACGGCGGATCGGTCTCTTCGGGCTCGGCCCAGATCCGGGAGATCGAACTCTACGACAAGGTGTTCATCCAGGCGGATACGCAGACCGCCACGGCCGATGCCGGCAACTTCAACATGATCAATGAGGTGCTGGTGCTGTCTGGCGAGAAGGTCGTGCTCACCGACGCCGAAAACGTCTTCATCGGCTGCAAGCTGACGGTCAGCATGAAGGATGGCCAGGCCAAGCTCGACAGTTGCGGCCGCCGGGTCATGATCCAGCTTGACCCGAAGTCGCGTCCCCAACCGTGATCCGGGCCATTTTTTCATCGCTTGGCGGGAAACGGGATCCCGCCGCCCCGGAGCGCGGTTCGGAAGACGCGAGCCGCTATGACGGAACACTGATTGCCCGCAATCTCACCAAGTCCTACAAGTCGCGCCGCGTGGTCGACGGCGTCTCGCTCGGTGTGCGCCGGGGCGAGGCGGTGGGCCTGCTCGGGCCCAACGGGGCCGGCAAGACCACCTGCTTCTACATGATCACCGGGCTGGTTCCGGTCGACGCGGGCACCATCGAGATCGACGGGCACGACGTGTCCACCCTGCCGATGTACCGCCGCGCCCGTCTGGGCGTCGGCTATCTCCCCCAGGAAGCCTCGATCTTCCGTGGCCTGAGCGTCGAAGCCAATATCCGGGCGGTCCTGGAAGTGGTCGAGAAGAACCGCGCCAAGCGAGAGGAAAAACTCGACAGCCTGCTTGAGGAGTTCCATATTTCGCATTTGCGCAAGGCGGCTTCGATTTCCCTGTCGGGGGGCGAGCGGCGCCGGCTGGAGATCGCCCGGGCGCTGGCGTCGGATCCGACCTTCATGCTGCTCGACGAGCCCTTTGCCGGCGTTGACCCGATCGCGGTCGCCGACATTCAGGATCTGGTCCGGCACTTGACCCGCCGGGGCATCGGCGTGCTGATCACCGATCACAATGTGCGCGAGACGCTCGGTCTCATCGACCGCGCCTACATCATGAATGCCGGCGTGCTGCTGACCCACGGACGCCCCGCCGACATTGTCGCCAACGCCGATGTGCGCAGGCTTTACCTGGGCGAACAATTCTCCCTCTGATCCTCCTGTTAGCGGCAAACCTCCGGTTTCGGGCCCCATGCGGCATTGTTTTGCCCGCTGGCTGGCCGTTTTTACCCTGTTGGCAGGTCCTACTTGACCCGAAGGGAGAAAAAAGCAAGATTTGGGCCAGATGGGCGGTAGGGTCGCCGGTAGCGGCACCCGGGGACAAAGAGCGGAAAGCGGCATGACCGCGCCCGACTTCTGAGCGGCCCAAGGGGAGTAGTGCGTAGCCATGGCGTTGTCAGCCGGTCTTCAATTGCGCCAAAGCCAGTCGCTGGTGATGACGCCGCAACTGATGCAGTCCATCCGGCTGCTTCAGTTCAGCCATGTCGAGCTCACACGGTTCATCGAGCAGGAAGTCGAGCGCAATCCGCTGCTTGAACTGGTCACCCCCGAATCAGAGGCCGCTGACGCCACTGCCGATGCGCCGGGCGACATGCCCGAGCCCAATGTCGTTGCCTCGGACATGGGCGAGGACACCGCCTGGACCGGCTCGGCTGAAAGCCAGGCCGAACGCATGAGCTCCGAGATCGACGGCCGTTATGAGAACGTCTTTCCTGACGATCACGGTGTCGAGCGGGTCGAGGCGCCCGAATTCATCGACAACTGGAAATCGATGCCTGGCAGCGACGGTGGACATGCCAGCGAAGGCTATGATCTCGATGATTTCGCCGCCCGCGCGCCGACCCTGCGCGATCATGTGGCCGAGCAGATCGCCTTTGCCTTCTTCGATCCGGCCGAACGGCTGATCGCCACCGAACTCGCCGACCAGCTTGATGCCGCAGGCTATGTGACCGGCGAGCTTGAGGAGACCACCGAGCGGCTGGGCGCCGACCCGGACCGGGTGGGCGCGGTGCTTGCCCGGCTTCAGGAGTTTGAGCCGGCGGGGATATTCGCCCGGTCGCTGTCGGAGTGCCTCGCCTTGCAGCTGGCGCGCAAGGACCGCCTCGATCCGGCGATGGCCGCTCTTGTTGGCAATCTCGAGCTTCTGGCGCGGCGCGATTTTGCCGCGCTGACGCGGATATGCGGCGTCGACGAGGAAGACCTGCTCGAAATGATGGCGGAAATCCGCGCGCTGGATCCCAAGCCGGGCACGCGGTTCGAAACCGGTTCGAGTGAAATGATCGTGCCGGATGTTTCGGTGCGGCCCGCCTCCGATGGCGGCTGGACCATCGAGTTGAACCCGGACACCTTGCCGCGGGTGCTCGTGAACCAGACCTATTTCACCACCGTCACGGGCAAGATGGCCAAGAACGCCGCCGGCCAGGATTTCTTGAGCGAATGCCTGCAGACCGCCAACTGGCTGGCGCGTTCGCTCGACCAGCGGGCCCGCACCATCATGAAGGTGGCGACCGAGATCGTCCGCCAGCAGGATGCCTTCCTGCTTCACGGCGTCGATCATTTGCGCCCGCTCAATCTCAAATCCGTGGCCGAGGCCATCGGCATGCATGAATCCACCGTCAGCCGCGTGACGTCGAACAAATACATGATCACGCCGCGCGGCGTGTTCGAGCTGAAGTACTTTTTCACGGTGTCGATTGCCTCCGCCCAGGCCGGCGGAGATGCCCATTCGGCCGAATCCGTGCGTCACCGCATCCGTGTGATGGTCGAGCAGGAGGCTCCCGAGGCGGTGCTGTCCGACGATGATCTGGTCGATTTGCTCAAGCAGGGCGGGATCGAGATTGCCCGGCGGACCGTGGCGAAATACCGCGAGGCCATGGCGATTCCATCCTCGGTGCAGCGCCGCCGGGAAAAGCGCGCCCGCGCCCGCGCCGCGGCAGTTTGACAGAAATCAGGCAATCCTCTGAAATCGCTGCTGAAATATGCAAAGACCGTGCCAAACTTGACAGGGTAGGCGCATCGGCGTAGAAGCCGCTCCGCAACGGGCAGGAAAGAACACGAACCCGGGCCACCGGATCTGTCAAGTGAAATATTGCTTGAACCGGAGCAATTGAGCGCCGTCAACCGCTTGGATGAGCGGGACGCTTGGCTTAGACTAAATCCCCAAGTCAAAAAGAAGAAGGGACTATCCATGAGCGTGCGAGTGTCGGGTAAGCATATGGAAATCGGCGAGTCGTTCCGGACCCGCATCGAGGATCAGATCACGGGGGCTGTCCGCAAATATTACGATGGCGGCTTTTCAAGCCACGTGATCGTGGAAAAGTCCGGATCCAGGTTCACGTCTGATTGCAAGATCCACCTGGACACCGGTGTCGTGTTGCACGCCACCGGCGAGGCCCAGGATCCGCAGCCGGCGTTTGACGCCGCCGCCGAGCGCGTTGAAAAGCGGCTGCGCCGCTACAAGCGCCGCCTCAAGGATCATTACGCCAACGGCCAGCAGACCAATGCCGAGCTGGCCTATGCGGTGGTGGATTCAGCAACCAACGACGACGCCGACGAAGTCCCGACGGATTATGCTCCGGCGATCATCGCTGAAAGCACCAAGCAACTGGTCACCATGAGTGTGGCGCATGCGGTGATGGCGCTGGACATGACGGATGAGCGGATCCTGATGTTCCGCAATGCGGGCAATGATGCGCTCAACGTGGTATATCGCCGTGACGACGGCAATATCGGCTGGATTGACGCCGGTGGGGTTAAAGCCTGAAGGCGTTTGCTGATATGAAATCGGGCAAGCGGGCCGCGCGCGGGGAAACCCCGGGCCGCCCGCTGCCTTTGCATGAAGCGAAAAAGGTTGCCCCCTGCGGGCCCGGAACAAGGAACGTGACATGGCGCTTGCTGATCTGATTGCGCAGAACTCTGTTCTGCCTGCGCTCAAGGCAAACTCCAAGAAGCAGCTGTTGCAGGAACTGGCGGCCAAGGCCTCGGAAGTCACCGGGCTGAGCGAGCGCGAGGTGTTTGACGTCATCCTCCAGCGCGAAAGGCTTGGCTCCACCGGTGTCGGCAATGGTATTGCCATCCCGCATGGCAAGCTTGCGACTCTTGATCACATCGTCGGCGTGTTTGCGCGCCTCGATCATCCGGTTGATTTCGAAGCCCTGGACGACCAGCCGGTTGACCTGGTTTTCCTGCTTCTCGCGCCGGAGGGCGCGGGCGCCGATCACCTCAAGGCACTGTCGCGGATCGCTCGCGTCATGCGCGACAGCGAGATGGTGGCCAAACTCCGCGCCACTGACAACGCAGCGTCGCTTTATGCCTTTCTGACCGGAGAGACCGCGTCCAACGCGGCCTGACAGCGTCAGCGCTTCCCGTCACAGGGTCGCGCGCACTGACGGATCTTGCTTCAGTGCAGAGAAACGGTTTTCAGTTCATCCTCGGCGGCGCGATAAAACGTGCTTGATCGGTTGTCGGTCAGCAGGATCGGGGTTCCGTCGGCGCCAAACAGCGCCCAGAGTTCGAGCCCCGGATCGAGTTCGGGGGCTTCCGGGAAGCGGGCGCTGACCTCTTCGGAGCGCATCTTGCGGATATAGCCAACCTTGCCGGCGCCGAGCAGCGCCAGATCATGGGTGGACAGTTGAGTTTTTCCAGATTTGGCAATCATTACGATTTCCTCCGGTGAGTGGCAGGAAACATCCTGTTGGAATGGACCATGATCTTCAGTCTCGAACCGAAATGTTAATTTTCCGCACCATGCGCTCCGGTTCGGGGCGAATTAGATCGACGGAAAGCAAACCGTTCTTCAATTCGGCGCATGTGACCTGCATGCCGTCGGCAAGCACGAACATGCGCTGGAATTGCCGTGCGGCGATGCCGCGATGCAGATATTCCCGCCCGTCGGATTCGGACTGACGTCCGCGAATGACAAGCTGGTTCTCTTCCGTGGTCACCTCAAGATCCTCGTCACCGAAGCCGGCAACGGCAAGGGTGATCCTCAGCCGTTCGGCATTGCAGCCGTCGGAGGAGGCGCGGATGCGTTCGATATTGTAGGGCGGGTAGCCTTCCGACCCCTTGGCGATCCGCTCCAGGGTCTTTTCCATGGTGTCGAAGCCCAATAGCAGCGGGCTCGAAAAAGGCGTCATGCGAGTCATGGCTTGTCCTCGTTCTCAAGCGACAGGAGCCGGACCCGCAATCGGCATCCGGCCTGATGCTAATATGGGAACTTCAAACCCGCTTCGCAAGAACCTTGCCCCGGGGCTTCACAGGCTCGTAGTGTCGCCAAAACCGAATCGCTTACTAAGGAACGACCATGACGCCGCGCAAGATCATCATCGACACCGACCCCGGCCAGGATGACGCCGCCGCGATCATGCTGGCGCTCGCCAGTCCGGAACTCGAGGTGCTGGGAATTACCGCGGTTGCGGGAAATGTGCCGCTCGCGCTGACCGCCCGCAATGCCGGCATCGTCACCGAAATCTGCGGCAGAAGCGATGTTCCGGTGTTCGCCGGCGCCAGCGCTCCGCTCAAGCGCAAGTTGGTGACTGCCGAGCATGTGCACGGCAAGACCGGGCTTGACGGTGTGGAGTTGTTTGAACCGGCGCGTCCGCTGGAAACCGGGAATGCCGTCGATTTCATCATTGAAACGCTGCGCAATGAACCCGAGCGAACGGTGACCCTGTGCGCGCTCGGCCCGCTCACCAACATTGCCACCGTGTTCGAACGCGTCCCCGGCGTCGTCGCCCGGGTCAAGGAAATCGTGCTGATGGGTGGCGGCTTCTTCGAGGGCGGCAACATCACGCCTTCGGCCGAATTCAACATCTATGTCGACCCCGAAGCCGCCGACATCGTCTTCCGGTCCGGTGCGCCGATCACCATGATGCCGCTCGATGTCACCCACAAGGTGCTCACCACCAGGGCCCGCGTCCAACGCCTGCGCGCCAACGGCAATCGGCCGTCGGTGGCGATGGCCGGCATGCTCGAGTTCTTCGAACGCTTCGACGAGCAGAAATACGGCACCGATGGCGGCCCGCTGCATGATCCCACCGTGATCGCCTGGCTGATCGATCCGGGCATGTTCGGCGGTCGCGATTGCAATGTCCGGATCGAGACCGGATCCGAACTGACGCTGGGCGCCACCGTGGTTGACTGGTGGAAGGTCACGGGCCTGCCCGAGAACGCCTTCGTCGTCGATAGCGTCGACTCCGAGAGGTTCTTCGATCTGTTTATTGAGCGGGTGGGGCGGCTTTAAAGTCGGGCGTCCACATCGGACGCCAGCGGGATCGAGGGTTGGGCGCCGGGTTTCAGGCAGGCGAGAGCGCCGGCCACGGCAGCGCGGCGGATGGCTGCCGCAAACTCCATCCCGGAATCGAGGCCCTGCGCCAGGTAGCCGCAGAAGGTGTCGCCCGCGCCCACCGTATCGACCGGCGTGATCCTGAGCGATTCGACATGGGCGATCTGGCCGTCCCTGGCCCATAACACGCCGTCGGCCCCAAGGGTGACGATCATGCACTGGCCGGTTTTCTTATGCAGCGCGGTGAGTTCCGTCCGTGCCTCGGACAGTGTCTCCACCTTGCTGCCGGATAGCCGTGCGAACTCGGTCTCGTTGGCAATGACGATGTCGGCCATGGGTGCGAGGCGGGCGACCGCGTTGCTGAGCGGCGCGATGTTGAGGATGCTGGTGACGGATCTGGCCCGCGCCGCCGAGAGCGCTGCCGCCACGGCCTCTTCGGGGATTTCCATCTGCAAAAGCAGTGTGTCGCCCTCGTCCATCCGCGCCACCGCCTGTTCCGCGTCCTCGACAGTCACATTGCCATTGGCGGCGGGGATGACGGCGATCATGTTCTCGCCGTCGCCACCCACGAGGATGAGCGCGGTGCCGGTGGGGCCCGGAAGATGGCGGACGGCGCCGAGATCCGCGCCCGCTTCATCGAGCAGGGCCAGCGCTTCGGTCGCAAAACCGTCATCACCCACCGCGCCGCACAGTCTCACGGAGGCCCCGGCGCGGCGCGCCGCAAGCGCCTGGTTGGCGCCCTTGCCGCCCGGAGCGGTGGCAAAATCCGTGCCCGTCACGGTCTCGCCCGGCTCGGGCAGGCGCTCGGTGGTGGCGATCAGGTCCATGTTGATGGATCCGATAATGGTGATCATGGCGGTCTCCCCCGGCTTTCGATCCTTGTGAGGGACCGGTCTGCAAAAGCTGTCCTTGGGACTTTGTGTCAGGTTCCGGACGCCGGGAAAAGGGGTCAGTCGTCCTCGTCAACGACCCTGAGCCTGAGCGTCGAGGAGCGCGGTTCGAATTTTGGCCCGGCCTCCGGGGCGGGAGGTTCCCCGCCTGAGGGCTGGGTGGAGCCAGCCGGTTTGGCCTCATCGGCCAATTGGGCGAATTCCAGCGCCTCGATTTTGGCGCCGCGCTTGGAGAGCTTGTCCGAGGAAGTCAGGATCAGTTCCACATCCTTCTGCGCCATCGAGAAATGCGCCTGCAGCTTGCGGGTCCGGTCATCCAGCCGCGACAGATCCTCCATCAGCCTGAGCACCTCGCCCTGGATCAGATGCGCCTGCTCGCGCATCCGCGCATCCTTCAGAAGCGCCTGGATCACCTGGATCGACAGCATCAAGAGCGACGGCGAGACGATCACCACGCGCGAGCGCTGCGCCTTGTGCACGATCGCCTCGAAATTCTCGTGGACCTCGGCGAAGATCGATTCCGATGGCACGAACAGAAACGCCGTGTCCTGGGTTTCGCCGGCAATCAGGTACTTGTCGGCGATGTCGCGGATATGCAGTTCGATATCGCGCCGGAACCGCTGCTGCGCCGTCTGCGCGGCCTGCTCGCCCGACCCTGCGCTTTCCGCCTCGCGCATGGCGTTCCAGGCTTCGAGCGGAAACTTGGCGTCGATCACCAGATCCGCCGCGCCGTTGGGCATGGCAATGGTGCAATCGGGCCGCATGCCGTTCGACAGCGTCGGCTGAAAGCTGAACGCCCCGAACGGCAGGCCGTCGCGGATGATGGTTTCCATGCGCGATTGCCCGAAGGCGCCACGGGTCTGCTTGTTGGACAGGATCGCCTGAAGCCCCACCACGTCGCGCGCTAAGGACTGGATGTTGTTCTGTGCTGTGTCAATCACCGCCAGCCGCTCCTGCAGTTTCGACAGGTTCTCGTGGGTCGACTTGGTTTGCTCGGTGATTGAGGACCCCAGCCGCTGGGTCATGCCGTCGATCCGCAGGCCGATCGACTGGTTGAGCTCGGCCTGGCGGGCGCCGAACAGTTCCGTCATCGCGCCCATGCGCCCCTGCATCTCCGATTGCGCCTTGAGGATCTCGGCGAGCCGCGCCTCGGCTTGCGCCGCGCGCGCGGCTGCATCGGCTTCCGCCCGGGCCCGGACCGAAGCCGCGCGCATCAATGTTACCGTCAGCCAGACCGCCAGCAGCACAAGTCCCGCCAGCACGCCAAACAGCGTCTGGCCAAGCGTCACGGTGTAACCGTTGAGCTCAAAAAGCGGGATCGAAAACAACGCGGCGCCAGTCTCCATGATCGAGCCCTAGCTGATTCTCCGCCCGATGTCAGATCAAAACGGGAACATCTTGCTGCGATTGCACCTGCTAACCGGTGCAGGCCGATTGACGACGGCCCTGTCAGTGATTATTTCAAGCCCATGAGCATCAAGCCGATCATCTATCTGCCCGACCCGATCCTGCGCCAGCAAAGCCAGCCGGTGGAGCGCGTCGACCAGGAGCTCGAACGCTTCATCGAGGACATGATCGAGACCATGTATGATGCGCCCGGCATTGGCCTCGCGGCAATCCAGGTCGGCGTGCCGCGCCGCCTGCTGGTGATCGACGTCGCCGGCAAGGACGAGCCGCGCAATCCGCAGGTCTTCATCAATCCCGAGCTTGTCGCCACCGGCGACGAGATGAATGTCTACGAGGAAGGCTGCCTGTCGATCCCCGACTATTATGCCGAAGTCGAGCGGCCCGAGGCGATCACCGTCAGGCATCTCGACCGCGACGGCAAGGAGCGCGTCACCGAAGCGGACGGCCTGCTCGCCACCTGCCTGCAGCACGAGATCGACCATTTGAACGGCGTGCTGTTCATCGACCACATCTCCAAGCTCAAGCGCGACATGGTGGTGCGAAAGTTCACCAAGCTCGCAAGGCAGCGGGTTACGGCCTGAGGTAAGGCTTGGGAGTGGGTTGCGAAGGAAAGACTTGGACGCAGAAGACGCGGTCATTTGCCAGCTCTCCGCCGTCGTGGGCGCCCACCCTCCAACGAGGTCCTCACCCACCCCTCCGTCGTCATCCTCGGGCCTGTCCCGAGGATCTGCTGGCCCATCGGCAAGTGAGGGTCGAGCCGCTCGACGATAGAGGGAATAAGGACGCGAGAACACGCGATATGCGGGTCCCGTAGATGCTCGGGACAGGCCCGAGCATGACGAACAACCAGGGGCGCAACCTGCAAAGTTCGCCCGTCGGCTTTGCCATTTCCGGTGTGAGGCAAACGGCAGAATTCGAATGATTGTCCTGACATTGATGTCGCATCTAAAGTCTTCAGGGAAGGCTTCCCGACGCCCTCGGGCTTGACCTCAAGCTCGAAAACCCCTTTGAACACTTGCGTTGATCAACGCCCGGAACTGGACTGCCACAATGTCATTGCGCCTCATCTTCATGGGCACACCCGATTACGCCGCGCCGACACTTGAGGCGTTGCACAAGGCCGGTCACGAGATCGTCGCGGTCTATTCGCAGCCGCCGCGGCCTTCGGGACGGCGGGGGCTCGAGGTGCTGCCGTCACCGGTGCACCGGCTGGCCGACAGGCTGGGCATTCCGGTGTTCACGCCGAAAAGTCTCAAGAGCGAAGAAGAGCAGGCGGCTTTTCGCGCCCTCAATGCCGACGCGGCGGTGGTCGTGGCCTATGGCCTTCTCCTGCCCAAAGCCATACTGGATGCGCCACGTCTTGGCGCCTGGAACGGCCACGCCTCGCTGCTGCCGCGCTGGCGCGGGGCGGCGCCGATCCAGCGCGCGATCATGGCGGGCGACACTGAAACCGGCGTGATGATCATGCAGATGGACGAGGGCCTCGACACCGGCCCGGTGGCGCTCACCGAAAAGCTGCCCCTGACGGACACGGTGACGGCGGGCGAATTGCACGACCAGCTTTCTGCCCTGACCGCGCGGCTGATGGTCGAGGCGATGGCCCGGCTCGAACGCGGCGAGCTTCCCGTGAGCCCGCAACCCAAGACCGGCGTCACCTATGCGGCAAAGATCAGCAAGGCGGAAACCCGGGTCGATTTCAGCCGGCCAGCTGGCGAAGTGCGCAATCACGTGCGCGGCCTCTCGCCCGCGCCGGGCGCCTGGTTCGAGCTCGCGCACAACGGCCGTGCGGAGCGGGTCAAGCTGCTGGCGGCCGAAGTCGAGGACGCGCCGACCGCTGCCGCGCCCGGCTCCACTCCTGGCCCCACTCCCGGCACCGTGCTCGACGACTGCCTGCTGATTGCCTGCGGGGAGCGTGCGGTGCGGCTTCTCACCTTGCAGAAGGCCGGCGGCAGGCCGCTACCGGCGGCAGACTTCCTGCGCGGCACGCCGGTCACGCCCGGAACGGTGATTGCCTGATGCCGCGCTACCGGCTCGACATCGAGTATGACGGCGCGGACTATGCCGGCTGGCAGAGCCAGGAGGACCAGCCCTCGATCCAGCAGGCAATCGAGACTGCGATCTTGGGCTTTTGCGGCGAGACCGTGCGTGTTTACGGTGCCGGACGCACCGATGCCGGTGTTCATGCGCTGGGCCAGGTGGCCCATTTCGATCTTGTCAAGGACTGGTCCTGCGACAAAGTCCGCGGCGCCATCAACGCGCATCTGGCGATGACCCGGCAGCGCATTGTCATTCTTTCGGCAAGCCGGGTCGCGGATGGTTTCGACGCCCGGTTTTCGGCGCTCCGCCGCCATTACATCTACCGGATCATCTGCCGCCCCGTGCCGCTGGTGCTGGAGAGAAACCGCGCGCTCTGGTCGCCCAAGCCGCTTGATGCCGCGGCGATGCATGAGGCGGCGCAGCGCCTGGTCGGGCGGCATGATTTCACCACCTTCCGTTCGGTGCAGTGCCAGGCCAATTCGCCGGTGCGCAGCCTTGACCGGCTGGATGTGGTAAGGGGCGGCATGGAGGGGCTGATCGAGATCCATGCCACTGCGCGAAGCTTCCTGCACAACCAGATCCGCTCCTTTGCCGGAACCCTGCGGCTGGTGGGTGAGGGCAAATGGTCCGCCGATGATGTCGAGGCAGCGCTTGCCGCCCGCTCGCGCAAGGCATGCGGGCCGGTGGCGGCACCCGAAGGGCTTTATTTCAGGTCCGTCGACTATCCGGAAGAATGATCAGCCCGGCCTGGCCGCGTCCCGAATCTGTCCGGAGCGTTTCAGGCCTGTATCGGCGCAAAATCACCCAAAACAGGCAGATAACGAGAATTCACCATCAACTTTTAATGAAAAGGTAACCTAAACAACCGACACCTTATGAAGCCAGTAACCACCTGTGCGTGGGCCGCATGATGCCGTGCTGGATGTCTTGGTTCTGAGCCAGACATGCGATCGACGTTTCTCTAATTTCGGGATACCTCATGCTCATCTCGCGCAAACTGCCTCTGGCCGCCGCGTTGCTGACGATTGTCTCAATCGGCGTTTCCAGCATCGTCAGCCTTCAGATCGGGTCCAGTGCGGTCAATCAGAAGATCGTCGAGAAGCTGGAAGCCGTCGTTGACGGTCGGCGCAATCAGCTCGAGACCTTTCTGGCAAATCTGCAGCAGGACCTGACGGCGACGTCGCAGAACAATCTGATGCGCATTGCCCTTGAAGGCTTCAAGTATGACTGGGGCTTTCTCGGCGCCGACGTCATGCCTGAGCTGAAGCGACGCTACATCACCGAAAATCCGTTCCCGCAGGGCCAGCGCCAGAACTACGACACGGCGCAGAAGCCCGATGCGGCAAAGATCAGTTCCTATGACCAGACCCATGAGCGCTATCACGTTCAACTGCGCGAGATGACCGAGAGCCGCGGCTGGGAGGATTTCTTCCTGGTCGACATGAATGGCAACGTCATCTACTCGGTCAACAAGTTCGATGACTACGCCAGCAATCTCAGGTCCGATGCCCTCAAGGACACCGGCATCGGCCGGGTTTTCGAAGGCATTGTCGGGCCCAACGAGACCAGCAGGACGGTGTTTGCAGACTATGCGGCCTATCCGGTGGTCGATGGCCAGCCGGCCGCGTTCATGGGCCATGCCATTGCTTCGGACATGGGCATTGTCGGTGTCATCATCATTCGCCTGCCGAGCGGCAAGATCGCCGAGATCATGTCCAACGTGGCCGGCCTCGGCGAGACCGGCGAAACCGTTCTGCTCAATGCCGAGGGCTACCTGATCAGCGATTCGATCCACACGCCTGACAATGACATGCTCGCCGTCAGGATCGACAGCGACCTGCAGCAGCGGGCCGTCGACAGCGCGGTGGTGACAGGCAGCCTTCAGGGCTACCGTGACATGGCGTCAACCGTCGCCATGACCGGCATTGATTTCGATGGCGCCCGTTGGACGGTCGCGGCGCTGATCGACAAGAGCGAAGCCGGCGCCAGCATGGTGATGATGCGCAATGCGATCCTTGGCCTTTCGCTGCTGCTTCTGCTGGGCGCCATGGCGGTGAGCATCTGGTTCTCGCGGTCGATGACCAAGCCGATCGAGGCGCTTGTCGACAACATGCGCCGCCTGGCTCAGGGCGACACCACGATCGAACTCAAGGGCGAGGACCGCAAGGACGAGATCGGGGAAATGGTCAGGTCTGTCTCGGTCTTCCGGGACGCCGCCATCGAGAAGGTCGAGCTCGAGCGCGAGGCCGACAAGACCCGCTCGATGACCGAGCGCGAGCGCCAGGAGCGGGAAGCCGCCAAGACCGCGGAGGCCGCGCGCATGCAGCAGGCGGTGGATGCGCTGGCCGATGGCCTGCACAGGCTGTCGGAAGGCGATCTGTCGGTCCGGCTCGACACGCCCTTCATGGAAAGCCTCGACCGGCTGCGGCTCGATTTCAACGCCTCGGTCGAAAAACTCAATGCCACGCTCAGCGATGTCAGCGAGAACATTCTCGGCATCACCGGCGACACCGGCGAACTCAGGGCTGCAGCCGATGACCTCTCGCGGCGCACCGAGCAGCAGGCGGCGTCGCTCGAACAGACCTCCGCCGCGCTCGACGAGATCACTGCCACGGTCAAGAGCTCCTCGCAGCGCGCCGACGAGGCCACAGCCAAGGTGGCCGAGGCCAAGCAGTCGACGGATACCTCGAGCAAGGTCGTCTCTGAGGCGATCAGCGCCATGGGCCGCATCGAGGGTGCCTCCGTCGAGATCTCCAAGATCATCAATGTGATCGATGAAATCGCCTTCCAGACCAATCTGCTGGCGCTCAATGCCGGTGTCGAGGCCGCGCGCGCAGGTGAAGCCGGGAAAGGCTTCGCGGTGGTTGCCCAGGAAGTCCGCGAACTGGCCCAGCGCTCCGCCACCGCGGCCAAGGACATCAAGGGCCTGATCAACAAGTCCGGTGACGAGGTCAAGTCGGGCGTGGCGCTGGTGCGTGAGACAGGCGAAGCACTCGGCCTGATCGCACGACATGTCAGCGACATCAACGACCAGATCAACTCGATCGCGACCGCGGCCCGGGAACAGGCCACCGGGCTCGGCGAAATCAACTCGGCGGTCAACCAGATGGATCAGGTCACCCAGCAGAATGCGGCGATGGTGGAGGAAACCACCGCCGTCACGCACCGTCTGTCTGGCGGCGCGGCGTCGCTCGACGGCCTTGTCCGCCAGTTCACGCTGTCGGGGAGCCAGAGGGCGGCCGTCTCGGTCCAGGCAGCCAACACCCGGCCGGTCCGGACACCATCCGAGCCAACGCACGCCAGCGCGCCGGCCAGCCCGGTCAGCGCCACCACATCCCGGTCGCGGCCGGTTCAGTCACCCGCCCGCACCATGATCAGTTCCGTCGCCAAAGCCTTCGGCGCCGGCAAGTCCAACAATGCAACCGCAGCGTCAAACGACGACTGGGAGGAATTTTGATGCAAGACAATTCGAAGACCGTGGCTGATACGGGCTTTCTCGAGATCATTTCGTTTCATCTGGGCAGCCAGGTGTTCTGCGTCAACATCATGTCGGTTCGCGAAATCCGCGGCTGGGCGCCCTCGACGACGCTGCCGCATTCGCCGCCGCATGTGCTGGGCGTGATCAACCTGCGCGGCTCGGTGATCCCTGTCATCGACATGGCGATCCGCCTGGGTCTCAAGCCCATCGAACCGACGGAACGCTCGGCGATCATCGTCACCAACATTGCCGGAAAGCTGGTCGGCCTGCTGGTCGAGAACGTCTCCGACATGATCACCGTCAACACCGCCGAACTGCAGCCTGCGCCAGACGTGTTGCCGGCCGCCGAGCGCGCGCTCACCAAGGCGATCATTCCGCACGACAAGCAGATGATCTGCTACCTTGATCTCGACGCGCTGTTTTCGAGCCCCGAGGACATCGCGGCCTGATCGCGAGAATTCGAAACAGGTTTTCAACGCCGCGTGTTCATCCGGACGCGCGGCCTTGGCCTGCTCACAGGGCTCAATCGCCGCTGAGCGCGGTGAAGGCCATTTCCGAAATGGTGAGGCCCGTCATCACCATCGTCAGGGTGATGAAGATCGGGATCATCATGTCGCCGCCGAGGCAGGTCCGGATGACCCGGTAATAGAGCCAGATGACCACCATGTAGATGAACACCGAAATGAAGGCATTGGCGGTCTGGGAGACGGGCGCCAGATAGCGGAGCGCGGCGGGAAAGAACGCGATATAGGCCGCCAGCAGGCCGAACCAGTTGTTGACCACCACGAGCTGCGAAAATTTGCCTGAAAGCCCGAAGAGCTGGGTGACGGCAAACAGCAGCACCGCCGGCGCCACCCAGGCGGCCACGTCAAAGCTCGTTGAGACAAAAAAGAACCGGGCCACGTCCCCCGCCGATTCAGGCCGGGTTTCGGGCAGCGCACGCCACATGCCGGTCCACAGGAAGCACTGCACCGGCCAGGCCCAGGCAAAGACCCCGAAGGACCGCCAGAATCCGTCTGGCGAGGCATCGAAGAGTTGCATTCCGTCCGGCCGTTTCAGGATCAGATAGAACAGCCCAGCCAGCGAACGACCGGCCTCCTGCTTCGACGGGACGAGATCGCCCGCCAAGATCAGCGCGCCCCGGCGCTTGAAGACTGATTGTCGAACCAGCGTTCCAGGAACAGCTCGTAAATTCCGGTGAGGCTTTCGAGATCGGACAGCGCAACGCGCTCGTCGACCATGTGCATGGTCTGCCCGACCAGGCCGAATTCGACCACCGGGCAATAATCCTTGATGAAGCGGGCGTCCGAGGTGCCGCCGGTGGTCGACAGAACTGGCGTCCGCCCCGTGGCTTCGTGGACCGCGGCGGACAGTGTTTCGATCAGCGCGTCGTCGCGGGTCAGGAACGACGGTGAGCTCCGGGGGTCGAGATCGAGCTGATAGCGCACCGGCTCGCGTCCCGGGCGCAACCGCGTCTGCCGGGCGGCCCGCTCAAGCCGCGCGCGCAGTTCATCAGTGAGGCTGTCAGCGGTCCAGATGTCGTTGAAGCGGATGTTGAACTTCGCCGTGGTGCGCGCCGGGATGACATTGGTCGCCTTGTTGCCGGTATCGATGCTGGTGAATTCCAGATTGGTCGGCGGAAACCGGTCATTGCCGGCATCAAGCGGCGGATCCAGCAGGCCGTCCATCAGCGTCACCAGCCCGCGCAGCGGATTGTCGGCCAGATGCGGATAGGCCGCATGGCCCTGGACGCCCTCGACCGTCAGAATGCCCGACAGCGACCCGCGCCGGCCGATCTTGATCATGTCGCCCATCTGCTCCGGATTGGTGGGTTCGCCCACCACCGCCGCATCCCAGCGCTCGCCCTTCCGGGCGGCATAGGCCAGCAGTTTTTCGGTTCCGTTGATCGACGGGCCTTCCTCGTCGCCGGTGATCAGCAGCGACACCGAACCCCGGGGCGCGCCGCGCCGCGCGATCAGGCGTGCGAGCGCCGAGACGAAACAGGCAATGCCGCCCTTCATGTCGACCGCGCCGCGGCCATACATGACGCCATCGACGATATCGGCCGCGAACGGATCGCGGCTCCAGGCCTCCGCATCGCCCACCGGCACCACATCGGTATGGCCGGCAAACATCAGGTGCGGGCCGTCGGATCCGAGCCGCGCATAAAGATTGTCCACGTCCGGCGTGGCCTCATCGGAAAATGTCACCCGGTCATTGTGAAAGCCGAGTTCGCCGAGCATCTGGCCAAGCGTCGAAAGCGCGCCGCCGTCCTCGGGCGTGACGGACGGACAGCGGATGAGGGCGGCAAGGGTCTGGGCGGGATCGGTGAGGGTCATGCTTCGTGATTAGACGATTGCCCCGGGGCTGTCGACTGTGCAGGAGGTTGAAAACCTCCGCTCAATACCCCGCCTGGTCCGGCGCCGGGCCGTGACGGTTGGGTCCCTTGACCGATGGCCAGACCATCATGATCAGCAGCATGAAGCCCGACGCGGCCGGGATGATCAGAACGCCGACCAGGATGCCGGGCAGGCCCGCGTCATGCAGCCGCTTGATGCTCAGCACCGCGATCGACCACGCAGCCGGCAGGAAAGCGAGAATGAAGCCGAAGCCGGCCATGGCCAGCGCCGAGCTCTCGGGGGCGGCGCGCACGGCGGCCGAAACCGGGATTGCCAGCACGAGCGCCCAGAACAGGAGCGCCCAGGCATAGGTCCTGCGCGACAGCCGGCCGGACACGCCGAACAGAAGCCAGCGCATTCCGGAGCCGGGGCGTGGCGCCATGGCGCGATCAATCCCTCAGGAGTTCGTTGATACCGGTCTTCGACCGGGTCTGCGCGTCGACGGTCTTGACGATCACGGCGCAATAGAGGTTTGGCGCGGCTGCGCCATTGCCCATCGTGCCGGACGTCGGCATCGAGCCTGCGACCACGACCGAATAGGGTGGCACTTCGCCATAGCTGATCTCGCCGGTCATGCGGTTGACGATGCGGGTCGACTTGCCGATGTAGACGCCCATGCCGAGCACCGAGCCTTCGCGGATGATGCAGCCCTCGACCACTTCCGAGCGCGCGCCGATGAAGCAATTGTCCTCGATGATGGTCGGGCCTGCCTGCAACGGCTCGAGCACGCCGCCGATGCCGACGCCGCCCGACAGGTGCACATTCTTGCCGATCTGCGCGCAGGAGCCGACAGTGGCCCAGCCATCGACCATGGATCCTTCGTCGACATAGGCGCCGAGATTGACGAAGGACGGCATCAGCACCACGTTCCTGCCGATGAACGAGCCGCGCCGCACGATCGAGCCGGGAACGGCGCGAAAGCCGGAGCGCTCGAATTCATTGGCAGTCCAGCCCTCGAACTTCGAAGGCACCTTGTCCCACCAGACCGCCTCGCCGGGGCCGCCCTTGATGATTTCCATCGGATTGAGCCGGAATGACAGCAGTACTGCCTTCTTGAGCCACTGATTGACAGACCAGACGCCGTCATCGCCGCGCTCGGCCACCCGGGCCTCGCCGCGATCGAGCAGGTTAAGCGCCGTTTCCACCGCGTCACGCACCGCTCCGATGGTTGACGTGGAGATCGTGTCGCGGGCGCCAAAGGCGGTTTCAATCGTGCTGGCGAGGGCTGCCAAGTCGTGCTTCATCGTGGCTATTCCTTAAGGTTCAACCTCTAGTCTGGCGGACATGGGCGTCGGGGACCGGCCTGCCAGCGTCGTTGCACTTCTCCTAAGCGAGGCGGGGCGTGGGGTCAATTCCGCTCAGGCTCGCCAATACCAAAACGGGACCTAGACCATGAATGCCAAACGAACCAACCAAGTCTGGGATCCGCTCGCCGACAGCAAACAGGACAAGCTGCGCGCCGACCGCCAGCCCAAGACGCCGCAGAGCACGTCTGCCTCCTACCGGCTGGCCTATGCCGACCAGGAATTCCTATGGCGCGAGGAACTGCGCCCGGTGCGGCTGCAACTTGAGCTGCTCAAGCCGGAACTGGTCCTCGCCGAGGCCGGCATCCGCTCCACCGTGGTTATGTTCGGCGGCGCCAGGATTCCCGAGCCGGGCAAGGCGCCCTGGGCCGCCAAGAACGAGACCCAGGCGAAGAACCTGACTGCGGCCGCCAAGTATTACGAGGAAGCCCGCGCCTTCGCTCGGCTGTGCTCATCCCATTCGCTGGCCATGGATGGCAAGGAATTCGTCATTGTCACGGGCGGCGGGCCGGGCGTGATGGAGGCAGGAAACCGCGGGGCCCACGATGTCGGCGCGGCCTCGATCGGCCTCAATGTGGTGCTGCCGCATGAACAGGCACCCAATGAATATGTGACGCCGGAACTCAGCCTGAATTTCCACTATTTCGCCATCCGCAAGATGCACTTCCTGATGCGCGCAAGGGCGATCACCATCTTTCCCGGCGGTTTCGGCACCATGGACGAGCTGTTCGAATCGCTGACGCTGATCCAGACCGGCCGCATGGAGCATGTGCCGCTGATCCTGTTCGGATCGGAGTTCTGGAACTCGATCATCGATTTCCAGGCTTTGGCGGATTTCGGCACCATCTCGCCCGGCGACCTCGATCTGATCCAGTTTGTCGACACCGCCCGGGAGGCCTGGTCGATCATCGAGGATCACTACGGCATCGCATCCGTGGAATAGAAAAGCCAGGCCGGAGCATCCTCCGGCCTGGCTCTGTTGTTAGGATGATCCCGTCGGATCAGTTTTTGTCGGCACGTTCGCGGTAGAAATCGGTGATGTCGATCTTGCCGTCGCCATTGCGGTCGAAGCGCTCGAACATCTTGGCGTCCATCGCGGCGAATTCCTCAAGGCTGATTTCGCCGTTCTTGTCGGTGTCCAGGCGTTCCATCCGCAGTCCACCACGATTGTCGCCCCGGGCGTCTCTCGGACCCTGTCCACGGCCTTCGCCGCGTCCCTTGCCGTCATGCTTGCCTGCCATGCGGCCATCGCGGTCGCCTTGCATGCCCATGCGGCCGCCACGGTCGCCATGCTTGCCCATCATGCCGCTACGCTCGGCACGGCGCTCTTCACGGTTCTGGTCGCGCTGCTGCTTCTGAATGTCGGCCAGCATGGCGAATTCTTCCTTGCTGAGCGAGCCTGAGTTGTCAGCGTCCACGCTCTCGAACATGGAAAGACGTTGCGCCGAGATTTCTTCAAGCGTGACAGCGCCGTCGCTGTCGGCGTCAAACCGTTCCATCATGCGTTCGATGCGGGGGCCTTGACGAGGTCCGTCGCCCCGCTGTGAGGCCATGGCCGGGGCTGCGACGGAGGCGATCAGGGCGGCTGCCAGTGCGGTGAGAAGTGTCTTTTTCATGACTGTGATCCTTGAGTGGGGCTGATGTGTTCTGCCTCCTCAATGTGGAGGCTTCCACCTCCAATCACCACTTAAAGCCCTGTAATGTAGATTAAATCTTGGAAAGGTTTGACGCGCGCCGCAAGCCCGCCGCAGTGCTCATGCCGCCAGGGCGGTCAAGAAGGCCGCCAGATCATCGGTGATGTGATCGATATGGTCGCCGTCCTTGCCCTCGTGCTCCCAGACCTCGTCGAGCACCTCGTCGAGATTGTTGGGCACGATCAGCACTGTCCGCATCCCCAGCGCATGCGGCGCAACCAGGTTCCGCGGCAGATCCTCGAACATTGCGGCCTTGTCCTTGTGGACGCCATGCCGGGCCAGGAACCGGTCATAGGTCTGGGGCGCCGGCTTGGGATTGAGGTCGGCGGCGATGATGTCGAAAATCTCGTCGAAATGGTCGAGGATCCCGAGCGCCCGCGCCGTCCGCTCCGCATGCGGCGTATCGCCATTGGTGAAGATGAACTTGCGCCCCGGCAACGCCTTGATCGCCGCACCCAGCGCCGGATCGGGCTTCACCCAGGAATAATCGATGTCATGGACTTTCTCGAGAAAGTCGTTGGGATCAATCCCGTGATGCAGCATCAGGCCCTGCAGCGTGGTGCCGTGCTCCCGGTAGTATTTCTTCTGCAGACCGCGCGCGGCGTCGTGATCAAGGTCCAGGAGCTCCCGGACATAGGCCGTCATCTTCTTGTCGATCTGCGAGAACAGGTCGGTGTGGCGCGGGTAGAGCGTGTTGTCGAGATCGAACACCCATTCGTGCACATGGGCGAAGTCGGCGGCATCGGGCAGGGCCGATTTCTGGGTCATGCGAGCCTCAATCCTGTCTGGCAATCTGTCGGTATGGTCCAACATGGAACATCGCCGTCAATTGTAAACGTGCGATTTACCTACTCTGTATACCCGCTGTCAAAACTATCCTGCGATTGAGCGCGGATCAGACCATCAGGATGCGCACCCCATGCACATTACCGGCTCACAGCCGTCCATTTTTCGTATGATGATCAAGAAGATAGCGTTGTTTACGGCGGGATCGGTCGTTCTTTCCCTGCTGGTCACAGCCTCAATCATGTATCTGATCGGGGCAGGCGCCGGCGGGATGCAGCTGGCGCTTGCGATCGCAGCCTTTTGCCCGCTTCTGGTCACTCCGCCGGCAACCTTCGTGTTCTACAGGCAGACCCTGGAACTCGAGGCGGCGCACAATGCGCTCCATGAAGCACACAAGGACCTGTTTGCGATTCATGCCGAACTCAAGGCAGCCCACAAGAACCTCGAGCACAGGGCAAACCATGACGGCATGACCGGCCTTGCCAACCGTGATGCGTTTCTTGAGCACCTGTCCGCCATTATCGAATCCTCCGGCCGAGGCTATCTGCTGATGATCGACGCCGACAGGTTCAAGCAGATCAACGATGACCACGGCCATGATGCCGGAGATCGCGCTCTTCTGGCGGTAGCAGACGCCATCTCCGGATCTATACGGACCGTTGATTTCAGCGCGCGGATCGGCGGCGAGGAGTTTGCCATCATCCTTGGCGGCGCAAGTTCTGAAGACGCGCGCGTCATCGCAGAACGTGTCCGCGTCAATGTCCAGAAAATGACCATCACCACGGCGGACGGCGCGCAGTTGAAGGTGACCGTCAGCATCGGCGGGGCTGCCTTCGGGCCACAGTCGCGCACCAAGGACATCATGCGGGCGGCCGACAGCAGGCTCTATGACGCTAAGCACAACGGCCGCAATCTGGTCTGCATCGACAGCAAGGCCACCCGCGCCGCCTGACCCTTGCCCGTTTGGCTCGCTTTGACTTGCGGCAAGGCGCCTCAGGCTGCTAGATCCCCATTGTTGTTCCTTGTGGCTCAGCTTGCCGTTCCGCAGGCGGGCCGTCTCACATGTGCCCCGCCAACAGGATACCTCCAGCCAAGATGGAAACCTGGGTCCTCATCACCCTTGCGGCTGCCTTCCTGCAGAACATACGCTCGGTCCTGCAGAAGCACCTCAAGGGGGTGATGGGCACCACCGGCGCGACCTTCGTTCGCTTCGGCTTCGGCGTGCCGTTCGCGCTGGTCTTTGTCGGGCTGCTTGCCTTCGGCCTGGACTATCCCGTCCCCCGGCTGAACCTCGGCTTTGCGGGCTGGGTGACGCTCGCGGCGCTGGCACAGATTGCCGCCCAGGCCTTGCTGATCCAGATATTCAGCCATCGCAATTTCACCGTCGGCACGGCCTATTCGCGCACCGAACCGGCGCAGGCGGCGCTGTTCGGACTGATCTTTCTCGGCGACCGGGTGAGCACAGGCACGCTTCTGGCCATCGCCATCAGTCTGGTCGGCGTCGTACTGATTTCCATCGCCCGCTCCGCCGCCGGCGCATCGGCGCTTCTGCGCTCGGTGTTTTCCCGCACCGCAGCACTTGGCCTGGCGTCCGGAACCATCTTCGGTATCGCCGCAGTGGCCTACCGCGCCGCTTCCCTGTCGCTCGAAGGGCCGAACTTCATGATGCAGGCCGCCGTCACCCTGCTTGCGGCGATCATCCTGCAGACCATCGTCATGCTTGTCTGGATGACGTTCAAGGCGCCTGAAGAGCTCGGCCGGGTTCGCGCCGCCTGGAAGATCTCTGCACTGGTCGGTCTTGTCGGCGCCACCGCGTCCTTCGGCTGGTTCATGGCCATGACCCTGCAGACCGCCGCCGCGGTCAAGGCGCTGGCCCAGGTGGAAATGATTTTCACCTTCGCCTCATCGGTGCTAGTCTTCCGTGAACACGTCAACAGGCTCGAAATATCCGGCTGCATTCTCATTGTGGCCGGCATCCTTGTGCTTTTGCTGGTCTGACCGGCACGATGGCGATGGCGGCTCCTTTTGGGTGTGGCTGATTTTTGTGACGCGAACGGAAACTCTATGCCCGAATGGCGCATGCCAAGAATCCAGATGCCGGTGATGACGCCCCGGAATTCGGTCCGCGCAGGGCTGCTGCTGCTCGTGCCCTTGCTCATGAGTTGCGCGAGCCCTCCGAAAGGCGTGCTGTCGCCGGTTGCCCAGTCCGCACCCAATGCGACCGAGGTTTCGATCCTGGTCGCCACCACGCGCGCGCCCTCCGACAATCCTGGCCTGCTCTATTCGGGCGAGCGCGGCAATGCGATCGACTTCAACGAACTGGTGATCTCGATCCCGCCTGACGCCGGTCGCAAGATCGGCGAGGTGCAATGGCCGAAAAAGCTGCCGGCCGATCCGTCACGCGAATTCGCCACGCTGTCGGCCAACCCGTTCACCACGCTTGATCAGGTGAAGGCGTGGTACGAGAGCAGAAAATCCTCCTCCGGGCGGCTCTTGATCTTCGTGCACGGGTTCAATACCCGCTACGAAAGTGCCGTGTACCGCTTTGCCCAGATCGCCCATGACAGCAACACCGACGCCACGCCGGTGATGTTCACCTGGCCCTCGCGCGGCTCCGTGTTCGACTACGGCTACGACAAGGAAAGCACCAATTACTCCCGCTCGGCGCTTGAGGCGCTTCTAACCGTCGCATCCGAGACGCCCGATATCCGTGAAATCACCATTCTGGCCCACTCGATGGGCACGTGGCTGACAATGGAATCGCTGCGCCAGATGGCGATCCGCAACAATGGCGTGCCATCCAAGATCAGCGACGTCATCCTGGCGTCACCGGATCTTGACGTGGATGTCTTCCGTCAGCAACTGGCGGACATGGGGCCGAACCGCCCCAAATTCACGGTGTTCGTCTCCAGGGACGACCGGGCTTTGACCCTGTCGCGCCGGATATCGGGCAATGTTGACCGGCTCGGTCAGATCGACATCAACAATCCGGCTTACCGCGAGGAGTTCGAACTTGGAGGCATCACGGTACTCGATCTGTCCGCCTTGAAGGACGGCGATCGTCTCAACCACTCCAAATTCGCCGACAGTCCTGAAGTCGTGAAACTGCTCGGTCAGAGGCTGATCGACGGCCAGACGGTCACGGATCAGGATCTCGGTCTTGGCGCCGAACTGGGCGCGACCGCGATGTCGGTGTCGAACACGGTCGGCTCGGCTGCTGGCATGGTGATTTCCGCCCCCATCGCCATCATTGATCCGAACGCCCGCGATACGTTCGATGCCCAGTCCCGTCGTTTTGGCCAGGGCCTTGGTGACAGCATTCTGGGTGTCACCACGGGTTTGACGACAGGATTGACGAGCGGATCGACCAGCCCGCGCCGCTGCGATCCCGCACGTGACACCTGCCCGTAAGCAAGTCGGGATTCCGGCGCCTTGGATTGTCAGATCCGCCGTGCCGGATTGAGTGCCACGTGGGATGCGATTATGCTCTGTGAACCCGTGGAGCCTGAGGAGAGGCGCAGTGTCCGAGCAACGCCTAGCAGAATCCGTGCTGTGGCTTGAGACGCCAATCGGCCCGATGCGGGCAGTCGCCGACGAGACGCATCTGCTCGGCCTGGAATTTCACGATGAACGACCGCAAAGTGAAACACCGGACACCGCTGGCCTTAGCGCGCCGCTTGTCCAGATTGAAGCCGAACTGAAGGCCTATTTTGCGGGAGAGAGCACCGAATTCCGCACGCCCATGAGAATTGACGGCAATGATCTCGAACGCAAGGTCTGGGCACGGCTGATGCAGGTGCCGCTCGGCGAAACCTGTTCCTACGGCGATATCGCCCGCGACACGGGCTCCATCGACGCGGTGCGGGTGGTCGCCAGATATTGCGGGACCAATCGCCTTCCGGTGGTCATTCCCTGTCACCGCTGCATTGGCTCGGACGGGTCGCTGACCGGCTTCGGCGGCGGGTTGTGGCGCAAGAAATGGCTATTGCGGCATGAAGGCCGGATGCGGCCCATCGGATTGTTCGCGGAGGAACGACAATGAACCCGAATGAAAAAGCCAGAGTGTTTGCGAGCCTTCACAAGAAGGGCGACCCCGTCATTCTCTACAATGTCTGGGACGCCGGCAGCGCCGCGGCCGTGGCCGACGCGGGTGCCAGTGCGCTCGCGACAGGCAGCGCCCCGGTGGCCTTCGCCAACGGATTTGCCGATGGCGAGCAGCTGCCGATGCAGCGCCTGTTCGAGGTGGCGCGGTCAATCGTCGGCGCCACAGAACTGCCCGTCAGCATCGATTTCGAGGGTGCCTATGCGACCGATCCGGAAGAAGGCGCGCGCAATGTCGGGTTGCTAGTCGACACCGGCGCCATCGGCCTCAATTTCGAGGATCAGGTGGTCGGCGGCGCGGGCCTGCATCCGGTCAGCGAACAGGCTGCGCGGATCGCCGCCATCAGGGCGATGGCCAGGGATCGGGGCGTCGAGCTGTTCATCAATGCCCGCACCGACCTGTTCCTCAAGGAGAAGGATGCGAGCGCCTATCCGGCGCTGATGACGGAGGCGATCGCGCGCGCCCGCGCCTACGCGGACGCCGGCGCCAGCGGCTTCTTCGCGCCCGGTCTCGATACGGCCGAACTGATCGGCGCGCTGTGCGATGCTTCGCCGCTGCCGGTCAACATCATCATGCGACCCGGCGTGCCCGACGCCGCCACGCTCGCCAAACTCGGCGTGAGCCGCATCAGCCACGGACCCTATCCCTACAGGGCGATGATCGAGCGGCTGACGGACGCCGCGCGTGCGGCGCTGAGCGCAGCGTCGAGCTGAATCCGGGGCTGCACAGCCGGCTTACGGAACCAGCAGGGTGCCCGCGCCATGCGCGGTGAACAGTTCCAGGAGCACCGCATGCGGCGTCTTGCCGTTGAGGATGACGACGCCCTTGACGCCGCGGTCGATCGCCTCGATGCAGGTCTCGACCTTCGGGATCATGCCGCCCGAAATCGTGCCGTCGGCCATCAGCGCGCGGGCTTCGCTGACGGTCAGCTCGTCGATCAGCTTCTTGTCCTTGTCGAGCACGCCCGGCACGTCAGTCAGGAACAGAAGCCGCGAGGCCTCGACCGCGCCGGCGATGGCGCCGGCGAAGGTGTCGGCGTTGATGTTGTAGGTATGGCCGTCGCGGCCCGGGGCTACCGGTGCCAGCACCGGGATCATCTCGGATTTGGCCAGGAGGTCGAGCAGCGTCCGGTCGACTTCCACCGGCTCGCCGACAAAGCCCAGGTCGAGCACCCGTTCGATGTTGGAATCGGGGTCGATCATCGTCTTGCGCGCTTTTTCGGCATAGACCATGTTGCCGTCCTTGCCGCACAGGCCGATGGCCCACTCGCCCTCGGCGTTGATCAGCGCCACGATCTCCTTGTTGATCGAACCGGCCAGAACCATCTCGACGATCTCGACGGTCTTCTCGTCGGTCACGCGCAGCCCGCCCTCGAATTTCGATTCGATGCCCATCTTGGCCAGCATCGCGCCGATCTGCGGGCCGCCGCCATGCACCACGATCGGGTTGACGCCTGATTGTTTCAGAAGCGCGATGTCCTGGGCGAAGGCCTTGCCCAGCGCCGGGTCACCCATGGCGTGGCCGCCATATTTGACCACCACGGTCTTGTTCTCGTAGCGCTGCATGTAGGGCAGCGCCTCGGCCAGCAGGCGGGCCTGGGTTGCGGCTTCGCCGCTTGTGATCTCGGACATTGGCGTGGGGTCCCCGTGGAGGCAAAAGGTCCGGCGCTGTTTAGCGGCAATCTGCCCCGGCATCAATGACTCTCCGCGATCAGGGAGCCAAACATCAAGGCCGCGCGGCAGTCGAAGACCTCGGACAAACCGAACGGTCTATTTGAACGTAAAGGGTTTCAGCCGCAGCTGAAACTGCTATGAACTGAGTGAAATCGCGGAGAAGCCCGGCCCATCATGAGTCAACCAGACCTATCCGACTTGATCGCGCGCACAGCGCTGGGCGACCGCAAGTCGTTCTCTGCGCTTTATGCCGGAACGAGCGCGAAACTTTTTGGCGTCTGCCTGCGTATCCTCAAAGACAGGGCCCAGGCCGAAGACGCTGTTCAGGAAGTTTACGTCCGCATCTGGCGGCGTGCGGGCAGCTTTCGGGTGGGCCAGGCCTCCGCCATGGCATGGCTCGTGACGATCGCCCGCAACCAGGCGATCGACATGATCCGCGCCCGCCAGCCCGCAACGCTGGAGTATGACGATGCGCCCGATGTGGCTGACCCGGATCCCGATCCGGAAGCCCGCGCGGCGCTGAGCGGCGAGGCACGCCGGATCGAGGCCTGCCTCGGAGAATTGGAGACCGACAAGGCCGCGGCAGTGGTCGATGCCTATGTCGAGGGATTGAGTTACCAGGAGCTGGCCGAGAAGAACAGCGTGCCGCTCAACACCATGCGAACCTGGCTGCGCCGCAGTCTTTTGAAACTGAGAGAGTGCCTGAACAGATGAGCCCCGGCCCGCACATTCCTGACGACGACGCTTTGGCGGGCGAATACGTGCTTGGCGTGTTGCCGCTTGACGCGCGGCGCGCCGTGGAAAAGCGCATTGCCATCGACACGGAGTTCGCGTCGCTGGTCGCTTCCTGGCAGACCGACCTCGCCCATCTCGATGATGCCTATCAGCCCGAGGCCCCACCCCAGGGCGTCAAGGCCCGCATTGACGCACGCCTGTTTGCCGAAGCGGCAAAGCCTGCGGGTGGCCTGTGGAGCTCGCTTGCCTTCTGGCGCGGGCTGGCCTTTGCCGCGATTGCCGTGGCCGCCATCGGTATTTTCCAGACGAGCCTCCAAGGCCCTGCTGATCCTGTCGCAGCGCCGTCGCTGGTGGCCGAACTCGGCGCGCCCGGCAGCTCCGTCGGTCTTGTCGCAGCGCTTGATCCAGCCTCCGGCGTCTTCAGCATCACGCCGGCTGCCTTCTCGCCTGAGGACGGCAAATCGCTCGAATTGTGGTTGGTGCCGGGTGAGGGTGCGCCCGTTTCGCTTGGCCTGGTGCCCGGCGATGGCGGCCAGCTTGTACTGACCCCGGATCTGACCGGGCGCCTGTCTGCCGGCGCGCTCCTGGCCATAAGCCTTGAGCCTGTCGGCGGATCGCCCACCGGCGCGCCAACCGGCCCGGTCGTGCTGTCGGGCGAGCTTGGACAAAAGTAGCCGGACTTATCGGCCAGACCCCCGGCTTATGCGACCTGGAAGTGTCCAAACCGGAAGCTCCAGGATTGAGACCGCGACTTTATTGCTATCGCGGCAACGTTGAGTGATTACGGCTTGTTTTCCAAGGTTTCGACGCGTCAGGCAACGTCGCCAACGGTTTCTTCGATCTTGGAAAGATAGGTCTCAATCGATGTTTGAATGTTGGCCAGGGATCCGCCAAGTTCCATCTTGACCATCAATTCAACATCGTCACGAAGCTCGCCTTGTCGCCGCTCGATCCGTCTGGTCAGCTCGTAGTTTGCGTTTACAAGTCGCATCATGTCGGCCAGCTCTTTTCCGAACAAGGCGCATCTCGTCCATGTTGAGCTTTGCCTGCTTGGCCAGAAATTCGAGGCTGACTGCTTCGGTCGTCACGGTCGTCAACTCCTTTGACGCCTGCTTATACTTAGCTTTTTTGACGGGAACCTCAAACATCCTTTTGATCCGTCATTCAGGGGCACTTGCCGGTGACGAGCAACCAATGGTGTCTGTTTGGCAAGTGGGACAAAAATAATCGGCGTCCCTGAAACTTTCCCCGAACAACCCCCGTCTTCCTCTCTAACCGCCGCAAAACAATTGTGGCGGGTGACAAAAGGTCCGGATGATCCGGCCTGGAAACACAACAGAGAGGTTGTCTTATGAAAAACGCTCTTCGCTCAATCGCCGCCACTGCCGTTCTTCTCGCCGGCGCGAGCCTGGCTCATGCCGAAAACCCGATGGTCGGCGGCGCCGCAATGTTCGCTGACAAGAATATCGTCGAGAATGCCGTCAATTCGGCCGATCACACCACGCTCGTCGCCGCCGTTCAGGCTGCCGGCCTGGTCGAAACCCTGTCGGGCGAAGGTCCGTTCACCGTGTTCGCGCCGACCAACGCCGCCTTTGCCGCCCTGCCGGAAGGCACTGTCGACACCCTGCTGAAGCCTGAGAACAAGGACCAGCTGACCAAGGTGCTGACCTGCCACGTGGTCGCAGCCGACGCCATGTCGGCAGCCATCATGAAGATGGTCGACGATGATGGCGGCACGCACCCGGTGGAAACCGTCGGCGGCTGCATGCTCAATGTTTCCTATGAGGGCGACAAGATCATGATCGAGGACGAAACCGGCGCCATGGCCAATGTCACCATCGCCGATGTCGACCAGTCCAACGGCGTCATCCACGTCATCGACAAGGTGCTTCTGCCCAAGGGCTAAGCCTCAAGAGTCCGGACGCGTCGGCTCCGTGCCCCACGCATTTTCGACGCCAACCGGACCGCCTCCCGCCCGGTCGCCCCTTGCCGGGCGGGAGGCCTTTCACGCCCATTTGAAAACATGTGCTTGGCCTTTCGGCCCGCTCCGGACTAGCTTTCAAACACAACAAGGAGACGCCCCATGACCACAAACACAGACTTTACCCGCCGCGCGCTTTTGAGCGCAGGTGTTGCAGGACTGGCGTTGTCGGTGTTTGGCCGCTTCACGCCGGCGCGCGCTTCTGAAGGAAATTTCGAGGTCACGCTCACCGAGGCCGAATGGCGCGCAAAGCTGAGCAAGCAGCAGTACGCGGTGCTGCGCGAGGAGGCTACCGAACGCGCCTTCACCAGTCCCCTCAACGACGAGAAGCGCAAGGGCATGTACCATTGCGCCGGCTGCGATCTGCCCGCCTATTCCTCCGAGACCAAATACGATAGCGGCACAGGCTGGCCGAGCTTCTGGAAGGCTGAAGAAGGCGCCATCGGCACCAAGGAAGACCGCTCGCTGTTTTCCGTCCGCACCGAAGTCCATTGCAGCCGCTGCGGCGGCCATTTCGGCCACATCTTCGATGATGGCCCGGCGCCCACCGGCTTGCGCCATTGCCTCAATGGCGTGGCGCTGACATTCAGGCCAGCCGCCAATCAGAACACCTGAACGAATCCGGTCAGAGCGTGATGGCCAGAGCGATCGCTACTCTAAGATCCGCGATACCTTCGCCTTTTTCCGATGAGGTGGCGATCACTTCCGGAAAAGCCGCCGGTCGCCGCTTGATCGTGGCGAGCGTTTCGGACATCAGCCGCGGCACGCCGGCCGCCTTGATCTTGTCGGTCTTGGTCAGCACCACCTGGTAGGACATCGCCGCCTTGTCCAAAAGATCCATCACGCCCTCGTCGTTCTTCTTGACGCCATGGCGGCTGTCGATCAGCAGATAGACCCGCTTCAGCGTAGAGCGCCCGCGCAGATAGTCAAACACCAGCTTGGTCCACAGATCGACCTGCTCCTTGGGCGCCTTGGCGTAGCCGTAGCCCGGCATGTCGACCAGCGCCATCGGCGGCAGATCGTCCTCCGCGCCCGAATAACCCTCCGGCACGAAATAGTTGAGCTCCTGGGTCCGGCCCGGCGTGTTGGATGTGCGCGCCAGCCCGTTGACGCCGACGAGCGCGTTGATCAGCGATGACTTGCCGACATTGGAGCGTCCCGCAAAGGCGATCTCCGGCGGGCCTTCCGGCGGCAGGAATTTCAGTGCCGGCACGCCGCGGATGAACACCCACGGCCGGGTGAACAGCGTTGCCGACAGCTCCTTGGCTGCCTGCATGGCCGGATCGGCGGACAATAGGGTCATCACTTCCGCCTTTCGCGCGTTTCTCAGGTCTTCTTGGACTTGGGTTTGAACAGATCCATCAGATTGTCCCACAGCTCGATCTTGGCGCCCTGGCGCTTCATGATGAAGCCCTGCTGGATGATCGACAGCGTGTTGTTCCAGGCCCAGTAGATCACCAGACCGGCCGGGAACGTCGCCAGCATGAACGTGAACACCACCGGCATCCAGGTGAAGATCATCGCCTGGGTCGGGTCCGGCGGAGTCGGATTCATGCGCATCTGCAGGAACATGGTGATGCCCATGATCAACGGCCAGATACCGATCATCAGAAACAGCGGCACATCATAGGGAAGCAGGCCGAACAAATTGAACAGAGATGTCGGATCGGGCGCGGACAGATCCTGTATCCAGCCGAAGAACGGCGCATGCCGCATTTCGATGGTCACGTAGAGAACCTTGTAGAGTGCGAAGAACACCGGGATCTGCAGCAGCACCGGCCAGCAGCCGGCCACAGGGTTGATCTTTTCTTTCTTGTAGAGCTCCATCATGCCCTGCTGCAGGGCCATCTTGTCATCGCCATGCTTGGCCTTGAGCTCTTCGAGCTTGGGCTGCACCTTTTTCATGTTGGCCATCGACACATAGGACTTGTTGGCCAGCGGGAAGAAGATGAGCTTGACCACCACCGTGGTGGCGAGGATCGCAACGCCGAAATTGCCGAACACCTTGAACAGATAATCGATGAGCCAGAACATCGGCTTGGTAATGAAATAGAACCATCCCCAGTCGATCATCAGGTCGAAATTGAGGATGTTGTACTGTTCCTCGTAGCTATCGATGATCGGCACCTGCTTGGCGCCGGCGAAGACCAACGTCTGGGTGGTGACACTGCCGCCGGGCGCGATCGTCTGGGCGTCGGATCTGAAATCCGACTGGTAGCGCGCGCGGCCATCGGTGAAATGCGCAAAGCGGGTTTCGAAACCCGCGCCCTGTGGCGGCACAAGCGCTGCGGCCCAGTATTTGTCGGTGATTCCCATCCAACCCGCAGTGGCCTTGGGCATCGCCATGACCGGGGTGTCTTCGACATCGGAATAGTCGATTTCCTGCAGGCCTTCCTCGCCGATGACCCCGATCAGGCCCTCATGCAGCACGTAGATCCCGGCTGTCGTCGGTTTGAAGAACCGCGTGATTCTGCCGTAGCCCGCCACCGATGCGGCGGCCTCGCCGCTGTTGGCAATGGTGTCCTCGAATTTGAACAGGAAATGCTCGTCGACGGAAATGACCCGGGTGAAGACCAGGCCCGCGCCATTGTCATAGGTCAGCGTCACCGGGGAGGAGGGGGTCAGGGTCTGCCCCTCTGCCGCGGTCCAGACGGTGTCGGGACCCGGTGCCGGACCCGACGCCGCGTCGGCGATGAAGCCGACTTCGGCGAAATAGCCGTCGTTCAGCGCGGCAGGGCTGAACAGCGTGATATTGGGGCTCTCGGGGTCGATCGTCTCGCGGTATTCCTTGAGCAGGATGTCGTCGATCCGCGCGCCTGCGAGATTGATCGAGCCGGAAAGAGCCGGTGTGTCGATGGTAATACGCTGGCTGCCCGCGAGTGCGTCCTGACGCGACATGCCGGTCGTCGGCGCCATGGCGGAGGGGATGCCCGCGCCATCGCCGGGCGCGGCCCCGGTCACCGGCGCCGGAATGGATTGTCCTGTCCCGGTCGCGGGCGCCTGCGCAGCCTGCTGGGCCTGCAGGGCTTCGGCGGCAAGGCGCTCTTTTTCGATCTTCGGGCTGACATAGAGGAATTGCCAGGCGACGAGGACAGCCACGGACAAGAGGATTGCGACGAAATAATTGCGGTTGGTTTCCATCACTCATTCCTGGTGGCCGGGCTTGGAGCGCCTGGCGTTATGATGTTGTCCGGTGCGCCGGAAATTTTCTCCGTGCGCACATGTTGTGGCCGTTTCTGGCCGGCGCTTTCGCCGACCCGTTCGGCGAGTGCTGCAATGAGCCTGTCAAACGGAGCGGCCAGCGTATCCCGGCGTGCGACAACCACATAGTCATGTCCGGGCTTGAAGGGAACCCCTGCAATGTGACGCACGGCCTCTTTGAGACGGCGGCGCATTCTGTTGCGCTCCACCGAGTTGCCCTGCTTCTTCGTCACCGTATATCCGATGCGGGGGGGCTGGTCGGGTTTTCCCCGGTCGAGGGTTTCCAGCAGAAAATAGGGCCCGCGCAGGCGTTTGCCCTTTTGCACGGCGAGGAAATCCGGACGGTTTTTAAGCCGCCCGGGTTTCTTGGTGATGTCGTCTTCTGCCACGCGATTGTCTTTCTTCGCGGGCCTGCCGTCAGCGATCAGGCCGAGAGACGATTGCGCCCGCGGGCGCGGCGGGCCTGGATGACCTTGCGGCCGCCCTTGGTGGCCATGCGCGCACGGAAGCCGTGGCGACGCTTGCGAACAAGCTTGGATGGTTGGTAAGTACGCTTTGGCATTTATTTTAATACCGCGGTGTGCGGCCCTTCTTGGAACATCTGCGTTTGGGTGTTCAGTCCGTGAAAAAACGCTCCCGGAAACCGGAAGTCACCACGGACGAGCGGCTTATAAACGTGTTGCCGGCCAAAAGTCAATGATTGCCATGGGAGCCGTGCCTCGAAGAACCAGCCATTCCTGCTCGGCCAGCGCCCCGGGAGACGGCGGCAGGGCCCAAGGCGGTTCACTTCCCTTCACAAGCCGGTGACCTGGCACGCCTCGCCCTTGCCCGGCGTCGCCCCTTGCGCCAAGTCGTTTACCAGAGCCCGAACCGGACCCCCAGCGCAGAATCCCCCAGCACAGGCCCCCAGCACAGGCCCCCCAGTACAGGATAGAGTCTCCCTCATGAATATTGACCGCCGTACCGTCATCGCAGGATTTGCCAGCCTGGCCGCCGCTTCCGCGCTCGGGCCGCTGCCCGCCCGGGCGGCACTGACCGGGTTTCGCCCAACGGGCCAGGGCAGGGTGGATCATTCCGCCTTCGACGCGTTGCTCAAGGCCCATGTCCGGCCCGACGCCCAGGCCTACAACCGGGTGGACTATCGTGGCGTCAAGGCCAATCTCGCCGCTCTGAAAGCCTATGTCGCCTCGCTTGAGGCGATCAACCCGGTCGGGCTGTCGCGCAATGAAGCCCATGCCTACTGGATCAACCTCTACAACGCCAAGACCCTTGAGGTCGTCGCCGAAGCCTTTCCGGTCAGTTCGATCAAGAAGATCAACCTCGGCGGCTCCTTCCTGTTCGGCTCGGGCCCGTGGAAGGCGAAACTGATGACGGTCAATGGCCGGGACCTGTCTCTGGACGATGTCGAGCACGAGATCGTCCGTCCGCTGTTTGGCGATCCGATGTCCCATTACGGGCTGAACTGCGCCTCCTATTCCTGCCCCAACCTGGCCACACGTGCCTTCACCGGCGCCAATGTCGACGCGGTTCTGCGCGAGAACGGTGTCGATTATGTCAACCATCCCCGCGGCGTGGTCGTCAGCAATGGCCGGATTACCGCATCGAAGATCTATTCCTGGTATGCCGGCGATTTTGGCGGCAAGGGCAGGCTCAAGGGGCACTGGTCCTCTCTGGCAAATCCTGAAAAGGCCGCGGAGATCGCCGCGGCGACGATTTCGGGCTATGAGTATGACTGGAGCATCAATGCCCTTTGAGGCGTGATGACGTCCAGCTCACGCGGCCGTGAGTTCAGGGGGGCTCGGGTTCACGCGACTTTGGCAGGACGCGAGGGATTGTCATTGGCTCTTGAAGCCGCAACCTTCTAGGTAAATCTTCGAGATCAACGTGCGGCCACAGCGAGCCCGGAGACATGTCATGACCGTGCAATCCCGAATCGGGCAGATGGACAACACCATGCCAGACACACGCCAGAGCAGGCCTGCCCCGGAGACTGCGCCCGACAAGGGTGCGGCCAGCGCATGGCGGCGGTATCTGCCGATCGCCGTCATTGCCGCCGGTCTTGCGGCCGGCTACGCCGCCGGCCTTCAGGAGTATCTGTCGCTTTCGGTGCTTGCCGAGCAGCGCGAGAGCATCAAGGCCTTCGTCGCCGAGCGCCAGATCCTTTCGATCCTGGGCTACTTCGTCCTCTACACGGCTGCCGTGGCCTTTGCCTTCCCCGCCGCCTCGGTCCTGACGATCTTCGCCGGCTTCGTGTTCGGCTGGTGGGTTGCCGGCATCCTGACAGTCTTCGCCGCGACGCTCGGCGCTACGGCAATCTTCCTGGCCGCCAGATCCGCCTTTGGCGATGTGCTGCGCCGGCGTGCAGGGCCGTTCGCGGCGAAACTCGCCGATGGCTTTACCAGGGATGCGTTCGGCTATCTGCTGGTGCTGCGCCTGGCCCCGGTGTTTCCGTTTCTGATCATCAATATCGCGCCGGCGTTTTTCGACATCAGGCTGCGCACCTATGTGGCCGCGACCTTCCTTGGCATCATTCCCGGAACGCTTGCCTATTCCTGGCTCGGTCAGGGGCTCGACAGCGTCATTGCTGCGGCCGACGCCGCCGGACGCGAGATCTCGGTTTCCGATCTGGTGACGCCGGAGATCACCATCGCCTTTCTCGGGCTTGCAATCGTCGCCTCGATCCCCACCCTTATACGGAAGTTCCGCAAACGCGCGTGAGTTGCGCTAGACTGACAGTCAGCCAGCGGATCAATTCGACGGAAAGACAATCCCATGACCAGCCGATTGACACCTGACATCTGCATCATCGGCGGCGGCTCCGGCGGGTTGTCCGTAGCTGCCGCGGCGGCGGCCTTCGGCGTGAACGTCGTGCTGATCGAAAAGGGCAGGATGGGCGGTGATTGCCTCAACTACGGCTGCGTTCCGTCCAAGGCGATGATCGCAGCCGGCAAGCACGCCCACGCCATTGCACAGGCCCCGGACTTCGGCGTGACCGCCGGTGAGGTCAAGGTCAATTTCCGCAAGGTTCACGACCATATCCACTCCGTCATCGGCGCCATTGCCCCCAATGATTCGGTCGAGCGCTTTCGCGCCATGGGCGTCACCGTCATCGAGGCCGAAGCGCGGTTCGTCAACAAGACGACGGTGATGGCCGGCGACACCGAAATCCGCGCCCGGCGCTATGTCATTGCCACCGGATCCTCGCCGCTGGTGCCGCCGATCCCGGGCCTCGATACGGTCGATTACCTGACCAACGAAACCCTGTTCGAACAGACCCGCGCGCCAAAGCATCTCATCATCATCGGCGGCGGGCCGATCGGCGTGGAAATGGCCCAGGCCCACCGCCGGCTCGGCGCCGAGGTCACTGTCGTCGAGGGCGCCAGGGCGCTCGGCAAGGATGATCCCGAACTCGCAGCCATCGTGCTCGACAGGATCCGCGCCGAGGGCGTGACTATTCTCGAGGGCTCGAAGGTCGCCTCCGTCGAGAAGCGCGGCAAGACCGGCGTGAGAGTCAATTACGAAAGCGAGGCCGGCAATGGAAGTGTCGATGGCAGCGACCTGCTGCTCGCCGTCGGCCGCCTCGCCAATGTCGAGGGGCTGGGGCTTGATGTGGCGGGCGTCAAGCATGACCGCCGCGGCATCAAGGTCGGCGCCAATCTCAGGTCCTCCAACAGCCGCGTCTACGCCATTGGCGATGTCGCTGGCGGGCTGCAGTTCACCCATGTCGCGGGCTACCACGCGGGTCTCGTGGTGCAGCAGATCCTGTTCCGGCTGCCTGCGAAGGAAAACCGCGATATCATTCCCTGGGCTACCTACACCGATCCTGAACTCGCCCATGTCGGGCTCACCGAGGAAGAGGCGGCGAAGCGCCATGGCGGGAGGATCTCGATCCTGCGCTGGCCCTATGCCGAAAACGACCGGGCCCAGGCCGAGCGCAAGACCACGGGCCTCATCAAGATGGTGGTCGACCGCAAGGCGCGCATCCTTGGCGTCTCCATCGCCGGCGCCGGCGCAGGTGAAATGATCAACATGTGGGCGCTCGCGTTAAGCAACGGCATGACGCTGAAGGATGTACGCGGCTATGTGCCGCCCTATCCCACCATGGCCGAAATTGGAAAACGCGCTGCGATCACCTACTATAGCCCGCTGACGCGCAAGCCGTTCGTGCGCTGGATCGTCCGCTTCCTGAGGCGGTTCGGTTAGGGAGCGGGCGGGAGAGGGCGGACCATGGCGGACACCAAAGTATCGGAGACGGGCTCGACCCAGGGCGCAAGCGAGCCCAAGGCCCTGAGCCTGTCGTCCAAGCTGTTGTGGCTGACGATCCTGTTCGTCATGATCGCCGAAGTTCTCATCTTCGTGCCCTCCGTTGCCAACACCCGCGTGCGCTGGCTCGCCGACCGGCTCAACACCGCCGCCGCCGCCGCCGTGGTGATCGACGCGGTCAACGAGATGGAGCTTCCGCAGTCGATCCAGGACGGCGCGCTGATGGCCACCGGCACCAAGGCGATCGTGCTGCGCAAGGACGGCGCCTCGCGCATGATCGCCACCGCCGACATGCCGCCCGTCGTCACGCACCAGTATGATCTTGCCGCCGTCACTCCAGTGGGCGCCATCGTCGACGCCTTCGAAACCTTCCTGTTCGGTGGCGACCGGGTGATCCGGGTCTACGGGCCCGTAGCCGATGATCCCGACATGCAGATCGAGCTGGTGCTTGCCGACGCGCCGTTGCGCCATGCCATGCTGATCTACGGCCGCAACGTGTTCTTCCTGTCGGTGCTGATCTCGATCATCACCGCGGGGCTGGTGTTCTTCGCCATCAACCGGATCATGATCCGTCCGGTCCGGCGGATGACCGAGAACATGCAGGCCTTTTCCGAGGATCCGGAGAACCCCGGCAAGATCATCGTGCCGCGCCAGGTCGGCGACGAGCTCGGCGTGGCCGAGGGCCATCTTTCCGCCATGCAGTCGCGCCTGCAACAGACGCTCAAGGAGCAACGCCATCTCGCTGATCTCGGCCTGGCGGTCTCCAAGATCAATCATGACATGCGCAATATCCTGACATCGGCGCAGCTGATGTCGGACCGGCTGGCAATGATCGATGACCCGATGGTCAAGCGCTTCGCCCCCAAGCTGTTGCGCACCATCGACCGGGCGGTGAGCTATTCGGGTGAGGTGCTGGCCTATGGCAAGGCGCGTGAGGCCAAGCCGCGGCGCCGGTTCATCAATCTGGCGATGCTGGCCTCAGAGGTCCGCGACATCGTCACCGAGGAGACCGAGGCCGCCATCACCTATGTCCTCGACATCGACGCAGGTCTGGAGGTTGAGGCCGACAGCGACCAGATGTTCCGGGTCATCTACAATCTGGTCCGCAACGCCGTGCAGGCCTTTGGCGCCGATCCCAAGGACGACCCGGCGCTGGTGCAACGCATCACGCTCTCGGCCCGCCGCACCGGATCGGTCGTCGAGATCATGGTGGCCGACACCGGCCCGGGATTGCCCGCCAAGGCGCGCGAAAACCTGTTCAAGCCCTTCCGCGGCTCCGCCCGCTCAGGCGGCACCGGCCTCGGCCTGGCGATCGCCCGCGAACTGGTGATTGCCCATGGCGGATCGATCTCGCTGGATGAGACGGTAACCCAGGGCGCCGCCTTCCGCATCGAACTGCCCGATCAGCCGGTGCCGCTCGACACCTTCCGCGCCCGCGCATGAAACGGACGCCCAGTCGCGTCCGGAACCGGGACACTTAACCGAGACCCGAACCAAGCTTCACTCCAAAGCGATTGTCGCGCCGGTCGGCCGCCAAACGCTCCGCTATCTTTGGCAAGCCACGAAGGGCCGCGGCCCGCCCCGCGTGCCTCATAGTGGCTAACTGCGTGGCAATCGCTTTTTTCGCCAAATCCGCTTGCAATCCGGTTCTGTCCGTTTTAGGAGAACGCCTCGCAGACGACCGACGCCTGCAACGCGCGCCCGTAGCTCAGCTGGATAGAGCACCAGACTACGAATCTGGGGGTCAGAGGTTCGAATCCTTTCGGGCGCGCCACTTTTCCTAATAAATCAATGGCATGCGTGTGGGCGCGCATTGGGCCAAGCGTGGTCCCTGCGGCGAGTCGCCACCGTCCAGTGACTGAGCCCAGAGCCGAAAAACCATTGTTCCGCAGTCAGGCGTGCGGTCAAACGGTTAACCCCGGAAAATTCCGGCTCTCGCTGCCCAAAATCGGGGTGCACTTCAACCAACGCCGGAAACGAACTCCCAGCCCGATAAAGCCTGGGGGCAAGGTCAATGGTCTTGGACATTTCCGAGTGTCTCCAATTCCTGAATGGCACCATCTTTCACCGACTTGGATGGGGGGATGGACCCGTGCAATTGATCTTCAAAAAGGAAGAACTTGCACTTTCAGGAAATCAATCCGCACTATTCCAGGATCGCATTGACTGGCTGAAACTTTCCACAAGACGTCCGGCATTTCGTGTCTATTTGGAAGGAAATGGTACCCCGAAATCGTGTTACCAGTGTCCAGTTTCGCCAGTTGGCGCTAATACGTGTGGTGAATTGCGAGGCGGGGGAGATACTGGTGGCCAAAAAGCAAAGGCAGAAAGCTACACTCGCCGAAGTTGCCGCCATGGCTGAGGTTGATGTGTCGACCGTATCTCGGGTGCTTCGTGGCCAGAGTGAACAGCGCATTCGTGCTGAAACCAGGGACCGTATTCTCGAAGTTGCGAATAAGCTCAACTACCGTGCCAACTACACGGCCCGGGCGTTGCGCATGTCGCGCACCTTCACACTCGGAATCGTCGTGCCGCAGCTTGATAACCCGGTCTTTTCTGCAGCAATTCGCGGCGCAGAAAACGTCGCGGCCCAAAACGGTTATTCCCTGCTGATTTCGCATCGTGATCCCGGTGACGCCGGAACAACAATTGCAAAGCTGTCGCAGATGAACAGGGTCGACGGGTTGCTGGTTGCCAGCCTCGACGCCGATGAAGTGTTGCGCAGCGATCTTGCCGAGGCAAATGTCCCTTACGTGCTGTTGAACCGTCAATTGCCGGGAACGGCTCTTTCCGTAGTTCTCGACAGTCGGGAAGCCGCGCGAAAGGCGACTGAATATCTCATATCGTTGGGGCATCGCCGCATCGGCCATCTTGGCGGACGTTCCGGCGGGTTTAACGCCCAGGAGCGGTTGTCCGGCTACAAAATAGCGCTTGAAGCGGCAAACATCGCTTTCGATCCGTCATTGGTAACGATGGGGGACTACACCTTTAGCGCAGGCCGCGAGTCGGTCAGGAAATTGGCCAAGACCGACGCCACTGCGATCATGGCGGCGACGCTGGTTTCAGCGGCAGGTGCGATGGCCGAGTTGCGGCTTGGCGGCTGGCAGTTGCCGGGGGAGATGTCGGTGATCGCTCTCCATGATGCCCCTTTTGCAGAGATGCTTTTTCCTGCCTTGAGCACAGTCATGATGCCGACTGAAGAGATGGGGCGCGTTGCAGCTGATCTATTGATAAAAAAGCTTTCCGGGGCGGAGCCAGAGCCGGTCCTGGCCTTGCCGCCGGGCCGGCTGATCGTCCGTGATTCAACTGTTGCCCCGCGATCCCACGCCCGAATTTCCAAATAATCAAATCGCCAGCTTGACAGGTCACGATCGCTGACTGTAGGTGTGAACAAACGATTGTTCATAATCGTCTGGGCACTGTTATCGAAAATTGTAGCCAAAAAAGGAAACCTGATGTCGAGTTCGCAGCCCCAATCGCCGGCGCCAGCAGCACTGAATGTGCTTCAGGCCGAGTTCACAAGCATCGTTGGCGCAGAGAATGTGCTTGCCGATGAAGCCGGTCGGCGTCCCTATGCGCATGACCGGTTGCCCTTTGCGAATTTCTGCGAGAGGCAGGGCAAGCTGGCTGGCGTTCTGCCGCGCCTGGTGCTGCGGCCCGGCTCTGTTGCCGAGGTTCAGGAGATCGTCAAGACTGCCAGGCGGCTTGGCGTACAGTTGATCCCGTTCGGGAACGGTTCGGGCGTTCTTGGTGGAGCCATTCCGGTATCGGCAGAAGTGACGGTTGACCTTCGCCGGCTCGACCAGATTGTGTCGATGGATCCCGGCAACGCTATGGTTACGGTTCAGGCGGGAATGAATGGCGCGGTCTTCGAGGCTGAACTCAACGCGCAAGGCTATTCGACCGGCCATTTGCCCCAGTCGATCGAGATTTCAACGGTCGGAGGCTGGGCTGCGTGCCGTGGTGGTGGTCAGGCTTCAAGCCGTTACGGAAAGATCGAAGACATGATCGTCGGGCTTAAGGCCGTTCTGCCGGACGGCACCGCCATTGACATTCGACCTGTGGCGCGGCGTGCCACCGGCCCGTCAATCCGCGATATCCTTGTCGGCAGCGAAGGGACTCTGGGGATCATCACCGAAATCACGATGCGGCTGTGGAAACTGCCCGAGGTCGAGCGCGGCGTGGTGCTGGCATTCCCGAGCGAGGCTGCGGCGCTGGATGCGGCGCGCGATATCATGCAGGCGGAACTGCGGCCATTGGTGGCGCGGATCTACGATGCCCAGGAAAGCCGCGAACGCACTGAAAACATGCCCGAGTTCCAGAGCCGACCAATTCTGGCCATCTATGTCTTCGGTGGCCGCGAACCGATGGTGTCCACCGAGCAGCAGATGGCCATGGAAATCTGCAGCAAGTATGATGCGGTGGAAGCCGGTCAGGAGCCCTACCAGCATTGGCGTGAAAATCGTTACGTGGCGTTTTCCACGCAATGGCAGAAGGCAGGCTATTTCAACGATACAATCGAGATCACAGGCAATTGGTCAGCCCTGCCGGCGATGTTCGATGCTATGGGCAAGGCCGTTCGGGAGATTTGCCCGGAAGTCCATTTCGGCGCGCATTGGTCTCATATCTATCCTGAAGGTGCATGCCAGTACATGACCATCCGGCTTCCTCCCATGGATCATGAGAAAGCGTTGCCCCTGCATGCGCGGATGTGGCAGGCAATTGAAGACCTGACACTGGAGCACCGCGGATCGATTGCCCATCACCATGGTGTCGGCGTCTTCCGCAACGGCTGGATCGAACGCGAGCTTGGTGGAGCCCTGCCAATGCTGCAGCAAATAAAGGATGCGCTCGACCCGGGCAATCTGATGAACCCGGGCAAGCTCGGACTGCGGCCTCCGGTAGGCGCGGTGGTCGTGGGACAGCTCAACCTTGCAACAAAACGTCAAGAGAGCTGATGTGAGCAACGACCTGTTTCTCGGGATCGATCTGGGTGCCGGATCGCTGAAGGTGACTCTGATAGACGGGACCGGAGTCCTCGTTGCCGACGCTGCTGCGCCGGTAACCACGTCTGCGCCCAAAAGCGGCTGGAGCGAGCAGGACCCGAATAGCTGGTGGGCTGCCGTTTGTACCGCCCTGCCAAAGTTGCTGGAAAAAGCTCGGGTTCCGGCATCCCGAATTGCCGCTCTGTCGGTCTCCGCCGGCGCACATACGCAGGTGCTTGAAGATGAAGATGGCGCGATCATCCGTCCGGCGATCCTGTGGAATGACCAGCGCGCATCGACCCAGACCCAGGCTTTGCGCGATGCCGCTGATGCCCGGATTCTCGAGATTTCAGGCAATCGCGCCAATCCGACCTGGACGCTTCCGCAGATGCTCTGGCTGAAAGAGAACGAGCCCGGCAATTTTGCCCGCGTCAAGCGCATGTACCTCGCCAAGGACTGGATCCGGAGCCGCTTCACCGGCGACTGGATGACCGACCCGATTGATGCCGCCGGAACCTTGATGTCGGAGGCTGACGGGTCAAGCTGGTCGACCGAGATTTGTGACATGATCGGGTGGAATCCGGAAACCTTGCCTCCCATTTCGCCGTCGACCGCCAGAGCTGGAACGGTCAGCGCGCAAGCCGCCCAGGAGACGGGACTGGCGGCAGGCACGCCGGTTATTGTCGGCGCGTCGGACACGGCTGTGGAAACCTATGGTGCCGGACTGACCGAGCCCGGGCTGGGTGTGATCAAGCTTGCCACCGCTGCGACCGTCAGTGTGCTGTCGCCTGATCTGCATGCCAGCAACACGGTGATCAATTATCCGCATGTCATGCCGGACCACTACTACGTGATCGCGGCGACAAACTCTTGCGCTTCCGCCCACAAGTGGCTTCGCGACACGTTCTTCATGAACGGCGAAGCGGACGGATCGGCAGCATTCGACCGAATGGAAGCGCTCGCCTCTGCGGTTCCTGTGGGCTCGGAAGGATTGTTCTTTCACCCCTACCTGAACGGCGAGCGAAGCCCGCATTGGGATCCGCTGTTGCGGGCGGAGTTCGCCGGTATCGGCTTTCAGCACGGCCCCGGCCATTTCGTCCGCGCGCTGTACGAAGGCGTGGCCTTCTCGCTGCGTGATTGCCGCGAAGCCCTGGCTGCCCAGGGACTGGAATTTTCCACCGCCCGGCTGATTGGCGGGGGCACGAAAAGTCCGCTCTGGTGCCAGATCGTTGCCGATGTGCTCGGTGTCGATGTGGAGCTGCCGGGCAATGGCGACGCCTCGTTTGGCGCGGCGCTTCTCGCCGGCGTCGGCGTCGGCACCTTCGCGGACGAAGCTGCCGCGGCAAAGGCTGCCATCCGGGTCTCGCGACGGATTGCGCCAAATCCCGGGAATGCAGCCTTCTATACCGAGGCGCACGCAATCTATGTCGATATACAGAAGGCCTTGTCGCCTATCCATCACCGCATTGCCCGGCTGCAGAGCAACCGCGGCATCTCCCCGATGAAAAAGGATTGAACCATGGCGCAAGTCAAACTCTCCGCCGTGCGCAAAGCCTATGGGGCGGTGATCGCCGTCCACGGTGTCGATCTTGTCATTGACGATGGCGAACTGGTTGTGTTCCTCGGCCCGTCTGGATGCGGTAAATCCACTACCCTTCGGATGATTGCCGGGCTGGAGACCATCACCAGCGGAACCCTGCATATTGGTGACCGCGACGTCACTGCGCTGGAACCCAAGGATCGCAACATCGCGATGGTCTTCCAGAATTACGCCCTCTACCCGCACAAGACCATCCGCGAAAACCTCGCCTTCGGTTTGCGCATGCACAAGATGGACCGGGCCGAGATAGAAAAGCGCGTCGGTGAGGCGTCGAGTGTTCTGGGGCTGAACGAGTTGCTCGACCGCAAGCCCCGCCAGCTCTCTGGCGGCCAGATGCAGCGTGTAGCCTTGGGCCGGGCGCTGGTCCGCGAGCCGGAAGTCTTTCTGCTTGATGAACCGCTGTCCAACCTCGACGCCAAGCTCCGGGTGAAGATGCGTGAGGAAATCGCCAGGCTGCAGAAACAGGTCGGCACATCGATGGTTTACGTGACCCATGATCAGGTCGAGGCCATGACGCTGGCTGACCGGATCGTGATCATGAAGGATGGCCATGTCCAGCAGGTCGGCGCACCGCTTGAGGTCTACGACCGGCCTGCCAACCTGTTTGTTGCCGGCTTCATCGGCTCCCCGGAAATGAACCTTGTCGAAGGACGGGTCGTTCAGGGACGTTTCGAGGCAGGCGAATTCTCCATTGATCTGCCGAAGGGCATGACCGCGGAAGAAAATTCAGCGATCTCGCTCGGTATCCGGCCAGAACACATCGAGATCGATGACACTGCCAGCGACATAGCCTTCACCGCCGACATCATCGAGCAACTCGGCGCACAAACACTCTGCGCGGGCACCGCGCAGGGCGTGAGACTACGGGTAATGACGACCCGGCGGGATGACGTGCACAGGGGCTCAGGCTTTTCGCTTCGGTTCCCGGCAAATCGCCTGCATTTCTTCAACACGGAAACAGGAAATCGCATTTCTACCGAGCATTAATCGCACCACCTATCGGACGATAGGAAACCTGGGAGGAGACTACGATGAGCAATCCGAAAAACCATGCCGGCGTGAGCCGCAGGACGATCCTGAAAACAGCCGGGGCAGCCGGAGCTGCCTTCGCGGCTACCGGTCTGTCGACGCCTGCCGTCTTCGGCCAAAGCCGCAAGCAGATCCGCTTTCTCAATGCGGAAACTTCGATGGACAGCATTCGTGCGCTGAAGGTTGCCGCCGCGGAATATGAGCGCCAGACCGGCGTTGAAGTGGTGATCGATTCTGTGCCCTTGGGTGACGTGTTCACCAAGGTCACCACATCACTGCGCAGCGGGAGCCCATACGACATTGCCACGGTTGCCTTTGTCGGCCATGTTCTTCTGCTTGCCAATGAAGGTCATCTGGTCGACATGACGCCGCTGACCAGCAAGCATGAATGGGGCAAGAACATCCTCTTCCCGATGGATGGAAAGACCTACTGGTACCCATACGACTACAATCTCGCCTGGATCTATTACCGCAAGGACCTCTACGAGCAGAATGGGCTTGAAGTGCCGAAGGATCAGGCGACCTTCCTTGCCAACGCCCAGGCACTGACCAAGGACAACATGTCGGGATCGATCTTCCCAATTGCTTCAAACGGCGCCACCAACTGGCTGTCGCCGGGCTTCCTCTGGGCTGAGGGTGTCGAGGTCTTTGACGATCAGTGGAACATCATCATCGACAGCGCCGAGAATGCGCCGAAGACCAAGGCCTATCTGGATTTCTTCGGCGATCTCTACAAGACCATGCCGAGCGGCACGAGCCAGGCTTCCTACAACGAGATGCTGACCGGCTTCACGTCCGGCTCAGTGGCTCATTCCGCCTATGCAGGCCGTCTGGTGGAGACCATCGAGCGCAACTCGCCTGACCTTGCCGACAAGTTCGGGATCTTCCCCTACATGGATTCAGCCGGCAGCGGCAAAGCGGTCAACCACGGCTATGACGGTTGGGTGGTGCTCAACACCGACGCAGCCGAGGAATCCATGAAGTTCATGGAATGGTTCACGGAAAACCAGCTCATCAACTTCCTGCACACCGCACCGCTGCACTTCCAGCCTGCACGGCTCGATATCTATGAGGATCAGCGCTGGAAGGCTCATCCGTTGATCGAGAAGCATGCAGGTCTGATCGATTCGATGAAGGGCTTCCTCACCGATCCCGACATGACGATCACTGCGATCGACACGCAGGGGCCTGCTCCGGATCTGCGTCCGGGCAAGGTGTTCGAATCCTTTGCCCTGTCGGAGATGCTGCAGCAGAAATGTCTGCTCGGCACCTCGTCTGACGCCGCCCTGGAAATCGGCGCCCAGAAAATGCGCGACGCGATCGCCTGATCGGCACGTGACCCCAAGCACTGGAGCGATATTTGCTCCAGTGCCCTCGTTCTTGGCAGGATGCATCAATGAGTTCCAAAGCCACATTCACGTTATTTCTGATCATTGGGCTCCTGGTCACACTGGCGCTTATCGCTGCACCGGTGGTCTATGCAATCAGTCTCAGCTTCTACACGATGGACAGCTTTGTCGCCGATCCGGAATGGATCGGACTGGCAAACTACGCCCGCATTCTCTCAACCGGCGCGTTCTGGAATGCGCTCGGCAACGGGCTTGTCTACTCGATTTCAACGATTGTCCTGCAGGTGGTTCTCGGTATCGGAATGGCGCTGGTGCTCAACCAGGCGTTTCCGGGGCGCAATCTGGTACGCGGCCTGTCCATCCTGCCCTATCTCCTGCCGACGGTTGTGATCGTACTGACATTCAAGTGGATGGTGGACGGGTCGATCGGGATCCTGACCAAGGCCATAGCGGCACTTGGCTTGCCACCGATCCACTGGTTTGAAAGCCCGCAGGCGGCTATGGCGTCGAGTGTGATGGTGTCCGTCTGGCTCTGGACGCCATTTGTGACCACGGCCTTTCTTGCCGGACTGCAAACGGTGCCGACCTCGCTCTATGAAGCGGCAAAGGTGGACGGGACCAACGCCATCCAGCGTTTCTATCACATCACATTGCCCATGCTGAAACCTGTTCTGACCGTGGTCGTGCTGTTGCGGGCCGTCTGGACCTTCAACAAGTTCGACGTGATCTGGCTGTTGACCGGCGGTGGCCCCGTGGGCAGCACCGAGCATCTGGCAATCCTCTCCTACACCACCGCCTTCACCAAGTTCGATATCGGCGGCGGCGCTACCATTGCAACGCTCTCGTTCCTGTTCCTGGCGATCTCCGTCTTCATCTACTTCCGCATCTTTCCACTCGACGAGGAAGAATCATGACCCGTGCGCTCTTTGGCCGTCTGGCGCTCTATCTGACCGCGATCGTCATCGCGATCTATTCAGCCTTTCCTGTCTACTGGATGATCGTTTCCTCGACGCGCGCGCCGCAGGAGATGTTCTCCAGCAGTTCGCTCTGGCCCGGCCCGTTCACCGGTGAGTACTACAGCAACCTGCTCGAGTTGACCGACTATCCGGCGCAATTCATCAACAGCCTGACGGTGGCATTGATCACCGTGGTGGTGACCATGGTCTTCTCGGTGATCATCGCCTATGCCGTCACCCGGCAGCGTATCCGCGGCAAGAAGGTGATCGTGGCGTCGATGCTTTACGCTTACATGTTCCCACCGCTGCTGATCGCCATCCCGATGTACACGTTTTTCACCAGGATCGGCCTTGGCGACACCTTGACCAGCCTGGTGGCGGCGCACTTGACGATGACCTTGCCGCTCGGCGTCTGGTTTCTCTGGGGGTTTTTCAAGAACATGCCGTTTGAACTTGAGGAAGCGGCGATGGTGGATGGCTGCACCCGGCTCGGCGCATTCCTGCGTGTGGTTCTGCCGCTGTCTCTTCCCGGTCTGCTCACCGTCGCAATCTTCTCGTTCCTGCTGTCATGGACCGATTACACCTTCGCGCTGATCATGATCGGCTCGGATGCCAACAAGACCGTGCCGGTAGGTCTCGCTTCGATGATCGGCTCGTTCGATCTGCGCTGGGGCGAGATCATGGCCGGATCGACACTGATCGCGCTGCCGCTGTTTGGCGCCTTTGCACTGCTGTCGCAGTATTTCATCCAGGGCATGAGTGCCGGTGCGGTGAAGGGATAGTCTGATGGACCTGCAGATTGATGGCCGCGTTGCACTGATCACCGGGGGTGCCGGAGGTCTGGGCATGGCTCAGGCGCGGGCCCTGGCCTGTGAAGGTGTTCGACTGGTGATCAACGATCTGGATCCAGATCGCGCGAACGATGCGGTCAAACTGCTTCGCAAGGAAGGGTTTGAAGCCGTAGCTGTTCCCGGTGATGTGTCAAAGCCGGAGAGTGCCCAAACCGTGGTCGGCGCCGCCGCCGAGGCTTTCGAGCAGCTTGATATCCTCATCAACAATGCCGGGGCTGGCGGCCGTCATCTCGGTCATCGGGTAGAGGACATCAGCGACGAAAGCTGGCGCATCATCATCGACAGTCATCTGACCGCGACGTTTCTGTGCACACGCGCAGCACTGCCGCATCTGGGGCAGGCGGGCTATGGACGGATCATCAATATTTCCTCGATGAACTTCACCGGGGGAGGCCGTCCAGGGGTGGCGCACTATGCTGCGGCCAAAGCCGGGATTGCAGGGTTCACGCGGACCAGCGCCAAAGAGCAGGGCCCGCGCGGTGTCACCGTCAACGCGATCGCGCCAGGCTATGTTGAAACCGATCTGATATCCGGGTTCTCTGACCACCAGCGCCATGTCATTACCAGCCAGAACCCGATCGGCCGTTTCTGCAAGCCTGCCGAGGTCGGTGCATTGGTGGCCTATCTGTGTGGCCGGCCTGCCGATTTCATCAATGGCGCGCTGATCTGCATTGACGGCGGCAAACGCGATTTTTACTGGGACCAGGACGGGACTGCATCATGACGACACGTATCTTCGGCGCTCCGCATCTCTATATCCAGGGGCCGGATGCCCTGGAGCGATTGCCGGATCTTCTGTCCGGTCTGGGGGCCAGGGCGTTTCTGGTCGTCGATCCGTTCGTCGCACAAAGATATGGCCCGCGACTCACCGAATTGCTCGGGCCTTCCGCGGCAATTGCCGCCTTTGGCGGCGAGTGCACATCTGCAGAAATCGACCGGATGTCCGAGATCGCCGAAAGCCACAATGCGGATGTCATTGTCGGCATGGGGGGTGGCAAGGCAATCGACACTGCCAAGGGTGTCCGTATCAAGCGCGGCGGCCGTATCGTGATAGTGCCGACCATTGCCTCCAATGACAGCCCCACCTCTCGGCTCTCTGTCATCTACAAGGAAGATCACGCACTTTCCGAAGTTCGGCTCATGTCGACCAACCCGGACGTCGTTCTGGTCGACAGCAAGCTGATCGTCGAAGCGCCGGTTCGGTTCTTCCTGGCCGGTATCGGCGACGCGCTGTCAAAGAAATACGAGGCGACCGAGTGCGTGAATGCCGACGCCAGGAATTTTTATGGCGGAGCGCAAACCGAGTGCCTGCGGGCGATTGCTTCGCATTGTGACAAGATCCTGCGCCGTGATGCCGTCGCAGCCGCCAATGATGTGCGGACGCACCGGATCAGTCCCGAAGTCGAATCGGTTATCGAGGCCGCGGTGTTGCTAAGCGGTCTTGCGTTCGAGAATGGCGGGCTCTCGATTGCCCACTCTCTGACCCGCGGGTTTTCCGTAATCCCAGCCATGCAGTCTTACCTTCATCGCGAGCAGGTGGCATTTGGAACGCTGGTGCAACTGGCAATGACCCCGGATGCCGAGGCGGAACGAGACGATTTTGCGCGTCTGCTTGCAAATTTGAGCCTGCCGCGGCGTTTGTCCGATTTCGGCGGAACCGATCAGGATGCTCAGACGATAGCCGAGGTGACCTTCGACACATCACCGTATATTCGCAATTTTCAGAGACCGGTAACCGTGGCCTTCATTGTCCGCGCAATTCGCAGCCTGGAAACCGATTGACCGCTTTCGGACCTGACTATTTCTCAAGAGACCATAGAGTTGCCTTCTCCAGCAGGTGGCTAATAGGCGATTCTCGGTAACCAAAGAGCAATCTGGGGGAACAGTCCGACTGCCAGCAGTCCGGTTAGCTGCAGAAGCGCGAAGGGCATGATGCCGCGGTAGATCTGACGGGTTGTCACATCGGCCGGCGCAACGCTTTTCACATAGAACAGCGCCATGCCCACCGGGGGCGTCTGGAACGAGGTCTGCAGGCAGATTGCTAGCAGGATCGCGACCCAGACCGGATCATATCCCAGCGAGACGATGACCGGCACGGTCAAGGGCGCGACAATCAGGATGATTTCCATCCAGTCGAGCACGAAACCGAGCGCGAAAACCGTCGCCAAGACCAGCAACAGGATCGACAGGCGGGACCAGCCCAGTCCGGTGAGCAGTTCCTCAACGAGCGCATCGCCGCCATAGCCGCGCAACACCACCGAGAAACTGGTGGCGCCTGCCGCCTGCCTGCCCCGTTTCAACACATCGATATGGAACTTCAAGCACACTTCCCGACCATCATTCGTTTGAAAGTTTCGGCGCTCCCGCCGAAGCAATAGAGCGCTTCTGCAAGTTCCTGTTGCCGCGCCTATGGGAGCTGCCAGGCGTCCAACCTCGGCGAGGGGCTGGATACCGCGGGCTCCAGCATCTCGCCTGTTTCCAGTTCGACCTATGGCAGCGGGCCGGTGGCCATCGCCATGCTGTTGCCCACGGATGCGGCGCTGAGGAAGAAGGCCGCCGATATCGCCGACGGGGCGAAGCTGGCGCTCGATGATCTCGGCGCAGGCCAGCTTCGGATCGATTTCAAGGCCTCCAGCTCGGGGTCCGCAGAGGTCGTCAGCCGGGTCCAGGCCGCAAGCGCCGACGGCACGAAACTGATCATCGGGCCGGCGACGAATGCGGAAGTGTCGCGCATCATTTCCTCGACCAGCCAGCCGCGTCCGCCGATCCTGGCGCTGGTGCCCAACAATTCGGCCGGCGGCTCCAACATCTGGCCGCTCTACGGCGACGCCATCGACAGCGCGCTCGAAGGCGTCGGCGTCGCGGTCGCGGCCAACCAGAAGAACATCGTCGTCGTCCACGAGGCGGGATTTCCAGCCGAAAACCTGATCCGGCTCCGGGAAGGAATCCAGCTCAAGGGCGGCGCCACCATCGGCTTCGTGCCCTATCCGCCCAGCGGCAAGGATCTGAGCGCGGCCTTTGCCAAGGGAACCGCGGTCTTCGCCAAGGCCAACACCATCGTGCTGCTCGGTGGCGGCGAGGCGATCGGCCAGGTGATCGACATCCTGGCGGCCGGCGAATTCGGCCAGTCGATCGCCACCGCCATCGCCACATCGCTGATCCCGGAAGAAATCTACAAGCGGCCCTCGGCGCAAGGCCTGATGGTGGCGATCCCGTCGACCGCCGATGTGGGCGTCATTGCCGACCGCTTCAGGGCCAAGTTCGGCCGGAGCCCGAGCTACGACGCGGCGATCGGCTATGATTCGATCGCCATTGCTGCCGGGCTGGTGCGCTCGGCCGGCCCGGATGCGATCACGGTCGAAAACCTGACCTCGAGCCAGGGGTTTCGCGCCGCAACCGGCCTGTTCCGGTTCCGCCCCGACGGGAGGATCGAGCGGCGCATGGTGGTGCATCGCATCGAGAACGGCAGCCTCAAGGTCATCCAGGAAGAGGGCGAAGGGTTCTGACACCCCTGCAGCCGGACCCGTGCGCAGAGCCGGAAGAGGCTGCTTTGCCCCTTGCGGGCCGCAAAGCCGGTCGTCTAGAAGTGGTCGACCCGACGCGGAGGTGTGATCGGGTGGCGGAGGCAATGGCAGGCGTGGCATGAACGAACCGGGCGACATCCAGACCTTCATCATCCATCTGGCCCGCGCCCAGGCGCGGCGGCCGCAGGTCGAGCGCATTCGCGCCGCCTGTCCGCTTCCCGTCGAGGTGATCGATGCGGTGGATGGCCGGGCGCTGTCCGAGGCGGAGATTGATGCGGTCCGCTCGCGCCGCAGCCTGCATGCGCCGCCCTATCCCTTCGAGATGACCGTCGGCGAGATCGGCTGTTTCCTGAGCCACCGCAAGGCCTGGCGGATGATCGTCGATCGCGGCCTCAGGGCCGGCCTGGTGATCGAGGACGATGTCGAGATCGACCCGGAGATTTTTTCCAGGGCCCTGCAGCTTTCCGCCGACATCATCGATCGGGCTGGCTACATCCAGTTCCAGGTCCGGCCGGTGAAGGGCGGGGCGGAAACGCTGGCAAGCCGCGACGGAGCGAGCATTGTGCGGCCGCGGGTGGGAATGCTGCGCACCTCTGGCCAACTCGTCAGCGCGGCCCATGCCTGCCATCTGCTGGAGATCACCGAGCGCTTTGACCGTCCGGTCGACACGCTGTTGCAGATGAGCTGGGTCACCGGCGTTCCCCTGAGCTGCGCCGTGCCATCGGGACTGAGCGACCGGACCGTCGAGGCGGGCGGCAGCACGATTTCTGTCAAGACCGGGAAAACAATGTCGAAAACGCTCGTCCGCGAGATCAGGCGGTTCCTCTATCGCAGCCGCATCCGCGCCCGGTCCAACAGGCCGGTCGCACCGGGCGGAGTTGACCGATGAGCGTGCTTGTCACCGGCGGCGCCGGTTACATCGGCAGCCACATGGTCCTCACGCTTCTGGAGCAGGGCGAGGATGTGGTGGTCGTCGACAATCTGTCGACCGGCAATGAATGGGCGGTGCCGGGGCAGGCCAGGTTCTACAAGGCCGACATTGCCGACGCCGATGCGCTCGACGCCATCTTCGCCACTCACGCGATCGATGCCATCATTCACTTTGCCGGGCTGATCATCGTGTCAGAATCGGTGGAGGCGCCGCTGGATTACTATTCCGAGAACACCTGCAAATCGCGGGTCCTGATCCAGCGCGCACTCGACGCGAAGGTGGAGAGCTTCATCTTCTCCTCCTCGGCCGCTGTCTACGGCGCGCCGGGGCTCGAACCGGTGACGGAATCGGCGCCCTTTGCCCCCGAATCGCCCTACGGAACCTCCAAGCTGATGACCGAATGGATGCTGCGCGACGTGGCGGCGGTCAATCCCGGCTTTCGCTACGCCGCCTTGCGCTATTTCAACGTCGCGGGCGCCGATCCGAAGATGCGCGCCGGCCAGTCCTCGCGCCAGTCGACCCACCTCATCAAGATCGCCGCCGAAGCCGCCACGGGAAAACGCGACGGGCTGCAGATCTTCGGCGATGATTTCGACACGCCGGACGGCACCTGCGTGCGCGACTACATCCACGTCACCGATCTTGCCAACGCGCATTATTGCGCGCTCGCCTATCTGAGGGCCGGCGGCCCCTCGGTCGCGGCCAATTGCGGCTATGGCAGCGGCTATTCCGTCCGCCAGGTGGTCGACGCCGTCAAGGCCGTGTCCGGCGTGGATTTCAGGGTGACGCAGGCCCCGCGCCGGGCCGGCGACGCCGCCATGATCGTGGCCGATTCGACATTTGCGCGCGAAGCCTTCGGATGGATGCCGGAACTTGACGATCTCGAAACCATCATCCGCCATGCGCTTGAATGGGAACGCAGACTGGGCAACCGGACCGGTGGCCAGCCGGACGGCTGAGTGGCGGCAGGCCGGGCAAACCTGCCGCGGTCAACCGGCTTGCCTTCGACGCCGATATTCTGCATGAACGCCTGAGACAGGTGTGAAGGGCGCGGGCGGGCCATCCTTCTCCGCGGGCCGGCCGCCGACAGGGTTCAAGGCCGGGCACAAGACCAGGATCAAGACCAGGACATGACGATTCCCTGCTACTACATCAATCTTGACCGCTCGCCCGAGCGGAACGCGAGTTTTCGCGCCGAATGTGCCCGTGTCGGCATCGAACCGGTCCGCGTCGCCGCCGTCGACGGCCGCGCCTTGCCGGAGGATCTCGTCGCCGCGATGGGGCCGCGCACATCGGGCGAATATGGCGTGGGCTATGGCGAGATCGGCTGTTTCCTGAGCCATGTGCGCCTGTGGGAAATGGTCGTGGCGCAAGCGCAGGACTGGGCCTTCGTCTGCGAGGATGACATCCATTTCGCCAGCAACGCCGCCGAGTTCCTGCAGTCTTCGGACTGGCTGCCCGGGGACGCGGACCTAGTCAAGGCCGAAACGGTGTTTCAGCGCGTGCTGATGGACAAGCGGCCGGCCGCCTCGGCCTTCGGCCATGGCCTGTTCCGGCTTCTCTCCGCCCATGGCGGGACCGCCGGCTATTTTGTCTCGCGCCGCGGCGCGCAGAAGCTGCTCAATCTGACATCGGCTGCATGCGACCCGGTGGATCAGCTGATGTTCAATCCCAGGCTCGGCATCGCCGGACATCTGTCGATCTGGCAGCTGGAGCCGGCGATCTGCGTCCAGGACTATCTGGTGACCGCGAGCGACAGGCATTCGGGCGTCGAAAGCGTCGTCAACGCTGCGCCGCGCCTGTATCATCCAGAGGGCGGCCGGTCGGCCAAGCCCAGGGGTTTCGAGCGCCGGGTGCTCGAACCGCTGCGCAAGCTTGGCAGCGTGGCGCAGCGGCTGCTGACCAATACCCTGACCCGCAGGCGTTTTCGCAAGGTGCCGGTCGAGATCGATGGCGTTCGCTTCGTGGCCGCCGGAAAGGCAGGCAATTCGTGAAGATCGCCATTCTCTACATCTGCACCGGGAGCTACCGGGTCTTTTTCGAAGGCTTCCACGCATCCAGCGAAAGGCACTTCCTGCCCGGCCATGACAAGACCTACTTCGTCTTCACCGATGCGCCGCTTGACCGGGAGTACCGTGGCGCCGTCATTGTTCACCAGGACAATCTCGGCTGGCCGGGCAACACGCTCGACCGGTTCACCGTGTTCACAAAGGTCCGCGCCCAGCTCGCCGAGTTCGACCATGTCTTCTTCTTCAACGCCAATTGCCAGATCGTCGATCGCATTGGCGAGGAGATTCTGGCAGGCCCCGGTGAAATTCTCGTTGTGCGCCATCCCGGCCATTACGAACGGGCCGTTGCCGAACTGCCCTATGAACGCAGCCCCCGCTCAAGGGCCTTTGTCCCGGCAGGCGAAGGCAAGCACTATGTGGCCGGCGGCGTCAATGGCGGGCCGCGCGACACCTACCTGGCCTTCATCGAGACAATGCGCCAGGCCGTCGAGGCGGACAAGAAGGCCGGAATCATGGCCCTCTGGCACGACGAGTCCCATCTCAACCGCTACATTCTAGATCATCCCCACAAGCTGCTCGATCCGGGCTATTGCTTCCCCGAGGGCTGGCCGCTGCCGTTCCGGCAGAAAATCCTGATCCGCGACAAGGCCAAGTTCGGCGGCGCGCTGGCCATGCGCAAGACACGGCGCTGGCGCGCGCCCGAGGACACCATCGTGATCGAACTGCTGGGCCGCATGGGCAATCAGATGTTCCAGTATGCGACCGCGCGAGCGGCGGCGCTGCGCTCAGGCGCCAAGGTGGTGCTTGACACGCGCTCGCTCGAGAAGATGGGCCATCCCTATGAACTGGGTCATTTCAACATCGACGCCCGGGTCGGCGGCCCCAAGGAGCTTTGCCCGCCCCGCGAGCGAAAGTTCAAGCGGCTGGCCTGGCGCACCCTCGCCAAGCTCGACGGGCGGTTCATCCGCGAATCGCGCAACCAGTTTGATCCGCGCGTCCTGCGGGCGAAGCGGGGATCGGAACTCAGGGGCTACTGGCAGTCCGAGCGCTATTTTTCGGACACAGCCCGGCAGATCCGCGAGGATCTGACGGTGGCGACGCCGCCAAGTGCTGAAAACCTTGAGATGAAGGCGCGGATTGAAGCGTGCCTCTCGGTGTCGGTGCATGTCCGCCGCGGCGATTATCTCACCAGCGAGACGACCCGTGGAATTTACGCCGTCTGCGGAAAGGACTATTACGCCAAGGCGGCGCAATCGATCCTGGACGCAGTGGAAGGGACGCCGAGGTTCTTTGTCTTTTCCGACGATCCGGAATGGGCCGAGGCCAATCTGGATCTGCCGGGCGAAATGATTGTCGTGGCCATCAACGGGCCGGACGTGCCCTATGAGGACTTGCGGCTGATGGCGGCCTGCCGGCACAATATCATCGCCAATTCCACCTTCTCCTGGTGGGGCGCCTGGCTCAACCCGTCGCCGGACAAGATCGTCATCGGCCCGAAGACCTGGTATCTGGATCCGGGCCTGTCGAACGATTACATCACGCCGGACACTTGGCGGAGAATTGAAAACACCTAGTGGCGCGATCCCGGCGGATGGTTATCATCTGTCTGGACAGATCGCCCGACCAGGCCAATAACTTGTGGGCTGACCTCCCCAACGATGGATCCGCAGATGAAAGAACCGAACAACGAAGAGGCGCGACGGGCATGGCTTGAAAACCAGCTCAAGTCCTTTGCCGACAACCTGACAATTCTCGATGTCGGCGCGGGCGAATGCCAGTACAAGCCCTTCTGCCAGCATCTGCGCTACACCGCGCAGGACGTCGCGGAATATGACGGAGGCGGCAATCAACGCGGCCTGCACATGGGGGAATGGGATTTTTCCCAGATCGATGTCGTCTGCGACATCCTCGATATTCCGGAGGACGTGAAATACGACATCGTCCTGTGCACCGAGGTTCTCGAACACGTGCCCGATCCGGTCGCGAGCCTCAAGAAGCTGACCCGGCTTGTGGCCGATGGCGGACATCTCATCGTGACAGCCCCCTTCATTTCCGCCACGCATTTTGCGCCCTATCATTTTGCCACCGGGTTCAGCGAGTATTTCTATCGCCACCATCTCCCTGCTGCCGGCTTCGAGATTGAAGAGCTTGAGCCCAATGGCGGTTACTTCGATTTCATGGCGCAGGAACTGGTCCGCGCCAGGGGGATGAACCGCAAATATCTGGGACGTGAAGCGGGTGTCGTGTCCTCGATGCTGTTCAAGCTGGCGCGGTACGTGATGAAACGCAAGGCCCGCCAGGACGGTCCGCGGGACAACCGCCATTCCAGCGAGTTCCTGACCTTCGGCTGGCACGTGCGGGCGCGGAAAGTCGAAGCGTAAGTCATGGTGCAGGGTGATCATCTGGTAAGTGTCGGAGTGCCGGTCTATGACCGGCCGGAATTGCTGAAGCGAAGACTCGCCAACATTGTCGGGCAGACCTACCGGAATCTGGAGATCATCGTTTCCGACAATGCGTCGCCGAAGCCGGAGATGGAAGCCATTGCCCGCGCCTATGCCGCATCCGACCCGCGCATCCGTTACGTCAGACAGGCAACCAATATCGGCGCAGGGGCCAATTTTGAATTTGTTCTGAGTTGCAGCACAGGCAAATATTTTGCCTGGGCGGCCGATGATGACGAATGGGACGAAAATTTCGTCGAGGTCTGCGTTGCCGGCATTGGAAGCGCGCAGATCTTCATGCCGAACATGGCGGTCAAGTACCTCAAAAGCGGGGCGATTCAGAAGACCCCCGTCCCTCAATTGTCGCCCAGCGTCTCGCCTGCAACCAACATACTGCGCTTCATGAAAAACATGCAGCCGGGATTGTTTTACGGGCTGCATGACCGGCAGGCACTGCTCGAGATCATCGGGACCTTCTACCATGATATGTCCGACGTCGCCCTGATCGTGAGGGCCATCCTCGGCAAGGGCGTGCAGACCGGGGATGGGGCCGAGTATCGAGCGGGGATTTTCGACGAAGCCTACAAGCCCAAGCCGGCCAACTCAGTCCGGTTTTCCTATGGGCCGTTCCTGCGCGGGGTCCTGATTGCGATTGCTCGCAGTCCGCGGCTGTCCGCGCGCGAAAAAATGGTCGTGGGATATCGGGTCACCCAGGCTACCGTCAAGCTGATGGTTCATTTGACGCGGGCGTATCCGGAGGTCGCCGGATGGCACCACAAGGCCTACACCGCCCTGCGCACGCCCTCGGGGGCCAGGAGCATCCTTTTCTCGCGCAAGAGCTAGGCTTCGATCATCAGATCAGGCGCCGCCCGCGCGGCGCTGACCTGAAACTGTCATCCAGCCTCGTAGTCCGCGATCTGTGCGAGGCAGATGTCCAGAGGTGAAGCGTCGCCATCGACAGCGCGATACCACGAGATCGTCCGCTCGACCGCCGCCTCGAAGGACCAGCGCGGCGACCAGTCCAGATGCAGCCGCGCCATGTCGCTGGCGACCGCCAGAAGTCCCGCCTCGTGATGTGCTGACGGATCAGATGCGTCCCGCCACGCGCCGGGCCAGACATGGGTTGCTGCGCTCACCAGCTCTCCCACCCTCCGGAAGTCACCGGCCGCCGGCCCGAAGTTGAAGGCCTTGGCAAAGGCAATGTCGCCGTGGAGTTTTTCGGCCAGACGAAGATAACCCGACAACGGTTCAAGAACATGTTGCCAGGGCCGGACGGCTGAGGGATTGCGGACTTCAATGGTCTGGCCGGACTTCAGTGCCCGGACAATATCGGGCACGATGCGGTTCTCGGCGAAATCGCCGCCGCCGATCACATTGCCGGCGCGCGCCGAGGCGATGCGCAATGTGCCTTCGGCGGCATAGGAGCTGCGCCAGCTGTGCACCAGGATTTCCGTCGCTGCTTTCGAAGAGCTGTAAAGGTCATGTCCGCCCAGACGGTCGGTCTCGCGGTAGGGATGATCCCATTCCCGGTTTTCATAGACCTTGTCTGTCGTCACCACGATCAGGGTCGCGGGCCGGCCCGCGCGGCGCATGGCGTCCAGAAGATGCAAGGTGCCGCCGACATTGGTCTCCCATGTCTCCACCGGAGCCTGATAGGAGCGAAGCACCAGCGGTTGTGCGGCGAGATGAAACACGATCTCGGGCTTTACTTCGTTGATACGGCGATCGACGCTTGCCGCATCACGGATGTCGCCCAGCCCGTGGTTCATCCTGGAAGGCAGGTCCAGCATGTCAAACAGCGCCGGATCGGTGTCCGGCGCCAGCGCAAGACCATGGACATCGGCTCCCATCAAGGTCAGCCAGAGCGACAGCCAGCTTCCCTTGAACCCGGTGTGCCCGGTCACGAGCACACGGCGGCCTTGCCAGAATTCGCTCATGTCCAGCCTTTCCAAGGTAGTTGGTCCGTTTTCCACAAGCGTTCCAGCTTTCGCTGTCCCGCATCGTATCCATGGAAGCCCGGAAACCGCATTCCGCATTCTGCAAATGTTCGGCAGAAATTGCATCACTAATCGACAAGCCGGTGATGTCAAGTTTCGCGCTCCACGGCGGGATGACGGGGGCGTGAGCAACCGGGATGCGGCGGGTGACGTGGAATTGGAAGCACCGTTTCGCCGCGAGCCTGGACCATTCGCAGCCGGACCGGGAGGCATTCCCGGTTCGAGCAAGCGGGCGGATGGACAACGTCCGGATGGCGGGTTATAGCGCTGCCCACGACAAGTATCGGACCTTATTCATGGAAAAAGCAGACTATTCCAGACTTCATCTTGGATGCGGCGTGAAGCACATTCCTGGCTATTTCCATATCGATGCACTCGATTATCCGCATGTCGACCATATCGGACCGGTCGACAAGCTGGATTTCATCCCCGATGCGACCGTCGATCACATTTACGCCTGCCATCTGCTCGAGCATTTTGGCCGCAAGGAGTATGCCGCCGTTCTCAAGGAGTGGCGACGGGTCTTGAAGAAGGGCGGCACTTTGCGCCTGGCCGTGCCCGACTATGAAGCCTGCGCCCGGCTCTATGTGGATGGCAAGCTGCCGGACGGGCTGCCCACCATCCTGGGGCTGATGATGGGCGGCCAGCGCGACCAGTATGATTTCCACAAGATGGTCTTTGATGAGAGAAGCCTCACCGCCTATCTCATGGAAGCGGGGTTCTCGGAAGTCTACCGCTGGGACTGGCGGACCACCGAACACGCGGGCATGGACGACTACAGTCAGGCCCACCTGCCGCACATGGACAAACAGAACGGGACACTTGTCTCGCTCAATCTGGAGGCGCGGGTCTAGGCGCAGCCTTGCGGGATCAGGGTGATCTGAATCTTATACATCAGCGCCGGCAGACCGCTTCCATCGGAGCGGCCGCAGATTGCGATAAACCGCCGGCGATCGGGGATCATGACTATGCTCAACAAAGGCGCCGCGGAAATCCTGGCCCATGCCCGCAACGTTCACTCCCAGGAGGGAGAGGACGGCATCGTCGAGCATCTGCTGGGCCTGTTGCCTGAGCGCGATCACTGGTGCGTTGAATTCGGCGCCTGGGACGGTCTCTATCTGAGCAACACCTTCCATCTGATCGAAAGCAAGGGCTATCACGCCGTCCTGATCGAAGGCAGTTCCGAGCGCTACGCGGTTCTTCGAAAGAACATGGAAAAATACAAGACCGTCGAATGCATGAACCGGTTCGTGGGGTTCGAGGCCGGCGACAGTCTCGATGTCCTTCTTGCACAGACCGTATGTCCCAAGGAGTTCGACTTCCTGTCCGTCGACATCGATGGAAACGACTACCACGCCATCAAGGCGATGACGGACTACCGGCCGAAACTGATCTGCGTCGAGTTCAATCCGACCATCCCGTCGATCGTGAGCTATGTGCAGCCGGCCGATCCAAATGTCAGCCACGGCAACAGCCTGCGCGCGCTGTACGAACTCGGGCTCGAAAAAGGCTACAAGCTGGCCTGCGCCAACCGCCTCAATGCGTTTCTGGTGAGGGCGGACCTGTGGGAGGGGGACTCCCCGGCCCGGGCGGAGGATCTGACCGATTTCCGGTCCGAGGAGCCGCCGATGTCTATCGTGTTTTCGACCTATGACGGCACGGTCATGCTCACCGAACCCCATGACATGCTCTGGCACGATGAAAAGCTGACGGCCGCCGACATTCAGATGCTGCCCGCCATCATCCGCCGCTATCCGGGCAACTACACCTGGCTGCAGTGGAAGATCTTCAAGTGGCGCCGGCGGCTCAAGCGCCTGCTGGGCTGAGGCCGCCCGCCTGTTGCGGCGGCGCGCGCGCGGGGCGAGGGTTGGCCCGGGGAAAGATCACGCTTCCCGCAATCGGCGTCCAGGACTGCCTATTCGGCCTTCGCCTGGAGCTCCCTGAACTCGGCCAGCGTTCTCCCGATGCCAGCCTCCAGCCCGATTGAGGGCTGCCAGCCCATCGCCCTGAGCTTGGCCGAGTCCATCAGTTTTCGCGGCGTCCCGTCGGGCTTGGAGGGATCAAGCTCGATTGCGCCGTCATAGCCCGACGCCCGCGCGATCATCTGCGCCAGGTCGCGGATCGAGATCTCGGCGCCGCTGCCGACATTGACATGCTCATGGCCGGAATAATGCCGCATCAGGAACACCAGCGCGTCGGCGCAATCGTCGGCGTGCAGGAATTCCCTCAGCGGCGTCCCGCTGCCCCACAGCGTGATCGACGGTGCACCGGCAGCCCTTGCCTCCTCGACCTTGCGCACCAGGGCGGGCAGCACATGGCTGGTCTTGAGATCGTAATTGTCACCGGTGCCGTAGAGATTGGTCGGCATCGCCGAGATGAAATCCGCGCCGTGCTGCTTGCGGTAGGCCTGGCAAAGCTTGATGCCGGCGATCTTGGCGATCGCGTACCATTCATTGGTGGGCTCCAGCGCGCCTTCCAGCAACTCGCTCTCGGCGATCGGCTGCCTGGCGAATTTGGGATAGATGCAGGACGAGCCGAGAAACACCAGTTTCTCCACGCCGTTGCGATGCGCGGCCTCGATGATGTTGGCCTCGATCATCAGGTTTTCATAGAGAAAATCCGCCGGCATCGTGTCGTTGGCGAGGATGCCGCCGACCTTGGCGGCGGCCAGAAACACCGCATCCGGGCGGTTTGCCGCAAACCAGGCCTGGACCGCCGCCTGGCTGGTGAGGTCAAGCTCCGACCGCGTCGCCTGCAGCACGGTGCAGTCTTCCCGTTCAAGCCGCCGGACAATCGCCGAGCCGACCATGCCGCGATGGCCCGCCACATAGACCCTCTTGCCAGCAAGCCTGTAGGTCGCGTCAGCCATGGCGCTCGGCCTCCTTGAGGTCGGCTTCGGCCATCTCGGCGACGAGGTCCGCAAACGAGGTCTGCGGCGTCCAGCCGAGTTTCTGCTTGGCCTTGGACGCGTCGCCCAGCAGCGTTTCGACCTCGGTCGGGCGGAAATAGCGCGGATCGACCGAGACGATCACCTTGCCGGATGGATCGCGGCCGACTTCGTCGACGCCGTGGCCTTCGAAATGGATGGTCATGTCGAGCGCCGCCGCCGCCGCCAGCACGAAATCGCGCACCGAATATTGCACGCCGGTGGCGATGACGAAATCGTCGGGTTCCTCCTGCTGCAGCATCAGCCACTGCATCTCGACATAGTCACGCGCGTGACCCCAGTCGCGCAACGCGTCGAGATTGCCGAGCTTGAGCACGTCCTGCTGGCCGAGCTTGATCCGCGCCAGCGCCCGGGTGATCTTGCGGGTGACGAAGGTCTCGCCGCGCAACGGGCTCTCGTGGTTGAACAGGATGCCGTTGCAGGCATAGAGCCCGTAGGCCTCGCGGTAGTTGATGGTGATCCAGTAGGCATAGAGCTTGGCCACTCCATAGGGCGAGCGCGGGTAGAATGGCGTGCGCTCGGTCTGCGGCGTTTCCTGCACCAGCCCGTAAAGCTCCGAGGTCGAGGCCTGGTAGAACCGGCTCTTGTCCTTGAGCCCCAGGATGCGAATGGCTTCGAGCAGCCGCAGCGTGCCGAGCGCATCGGAATTGGCGGTGTATTCCGGCTCCTCGAAGCTCACCGCGACATGGCTCTGGGCGGCGAGATTGTAGACCTCGTCGGGCTTGGTCTGCTGCAGGATATGGGTGAGCGAGGAGGAATCGGTCATGTCGCCATGGTGCAGCACGAACCGGCCGGACTGGCCGGGCTCGCCCTCCACCAGATGATCGATGCGCGCGGTGTTGAACAGCGATGTCCGCCGCTTGACGCCGTGCACCTCATAGCCCTTCTTGAGCAGGAACTCGGACAGGTAGGCGCCATCCTGTCCGGTCACGCCGGTGATCAGGGCTTTTTTGGGTGAATTATCCTCAGTCATGACTAGGTCTTTCTGCTTCCGGCGTCCTGCCGCAGGATGATATGGGCGGCCGCCTTTTCCTGATTGGCGTAGCGCTTGGCCTTGTCCCTGTTTAGCCGGACAAATTCAAGTCTTGCCAGGTAATCATCTTCACTCATCTTTTCGATTGCGGCGGAGATGCCGGCCAGATCCTCCACGAGGATCATGCCGCGATCGTCGAAGATCTCGGCAATGTCGTGAGCGCCCCAGTAGATCGGCACGGTTTCGCACAGGAACGCGTCGATCAGTTTCTCGGTGAAATAGCCCGGCTCGCGCACATACTCGATGACGACCGAGTAGCGGAACGGCGAAAGCCCTTCGGCCTTGTGCTCGAACGGCGCATAGCCGTGTCCGAGGATCTCGACATCGGCGCCGTTTGTCCGCACCCGGGTCACCACCTGGTGGCGCAGCCTGTGGCCCGGATAATGGTTCTTGGCCGAGGCGATCAGCGACGCCAGACGCGTCTTCTCGATCTTCAGATTGTCCCAGTTGGCGACCCAGGTGGTGCCGTAATAGAACAACGCGGCATTCGGAAGGGCGGCCAGAAGACCGGCATTGGAACTCAGGACCCGGTGGAACCGCCGCCACAGCAGTTTGAGCCACGCCATGTTGCGGCCATGCACCGCCTCAGGCTCGACCACCATCACCGACACCCTGGCACGTATGCCCGGGCGCGGGGTGTAGAGCAGCCGTGACGTGAGATAGGCCAGCAGATGATCGCTCGCCCCGAGATCGGCCACGGTCTTGCCCTTGAGACGGTCGGGTTGGCCAAGCGGCCAGGAAAGCCGGTCAAGCGGCATCCGCGCAAGCCAGGGCGTCGGTCTGATGCCATAGGGAAGAATGGCGACCGCCGGGGCTGCGTCATCGGGGGATTGGTCTGTCATGATCCAGGCTTGCCGGTGTTGCGGGCGCGGCTGCGAGCCCGGTGTTTCCATACCAGCAGGTTCCTGATGGGTTTTGCGGATTATTTCAAGATGCGCGGCAGCCTTGCCGGTTCGGGATCGGCTCGGGATCAAGGCCGGCTGGCATCGGTCTGTGGCGGAATGACGCCCTTTCGCAGCATGAAACATCCGTAAAAGCGGCGCTCGCCGGTCTGAACCACGGCATAGGCCTTCTTGGCCAGCTCATAGAACGCAAAGCGCTCGACGCCGATCATTGGACGTGATCCGCCTTCCGCGGCATCGATCGCGACCTGGACTTCCTCCTGAACCGGCGCAATCTCGTCCGGATGGCCGACAATCTCCATGCGGGCGGCAAAATCGTCGACGAATGTGTCGAGCGGCAGCACCGACAGGATCGCTTCGACGGTGTCGGCAGCCGACAGATTGTCCATCCGCAGCAATTTTCCGGACACGGTCTGCCGCGCTATCGTATCCGCCGGAAAATTGGTGTCGGCCACGATCAGCATGTCGCCATGGCCCATGGCGGCAAGCGCGTAGAGAACCTCCGCGTTCAGCCTTGGATCCAGTCCCTTGAGCATTGCGTCCTCCCCTGATGCCTTGCGTCCGCACAGGCCGCGACCTGTCTGCCCGATCCTGCCGCCGGACATGCGGCCGTTCAAGCCAAAATCCCGGATCGGCCGGCTTGCCCACCATAATTCGCCGGTGAGCCGTTCGGCTTTGGGTGTGCGGCGGTGGGCAAGTTTGACCAAAGGTCGCTTTAAAGCCTGGAAATAGTGCATGTACATGCATTAGCCTGAAGCAGAACCTGGGAGACAGAGATGAAAACAAGGCACTGGGACCGGATCGGCAATGGCGGGCTGACCTTCACTGAACTCGGCTTCGGCACGGCGCCGCTCGGCAATCTGTACCGGGCGATCGGCGACGACGAAGCCCACGCGGTCCTGACCAGGGCCTGGGAACTGGGCGTCCGCTATTTCGACACCGCGCCGCTCTATGGGCTGGGGCTCGCGGAAACCCGTCTCAATAGGTTCCTGCGCGGCAAGCCGCGTGGCGACTATGTGCTGTCCACCAAGATCGGCCGGCTCTTGCGCCGCTGCGAAGCCGGCGAGGAGCGCACCGGCGAGGGCAAGTTCTTCGATGTGCCGGCGCGCCGGGAAGTCTATGACTACAGCTATGACGGCGTCATGCGATCGCTCGAAGCCTCGTTCGAGCGGCTTGGCGTCGACAGTATCGACATTCTCTACGCACACGATCTCGACATATTCACCCACGGCAGCGCGGCCGCGCGCGACGAAAGGCTCGAAGAACTGATGGCCGGTGGATACAGGGCGCTCGTGTCCCTGCGCGATCAGGGTGTGATCCGGGCCTTTGGCGCCGGCGTCAATGAATGGCAGTCCTGCCAGTGGCTGACCCAGCGGGGGGACTTCGACCTGTTTCTGCTGGCCGGCCGCTACACGCTGCTCGAGCAGGAGGCGCTGGAGAGCTTCCTGCCGCTGGCCGAGGCGCGGGGCATCGGCATCATCATCGGCGGCCCCTACAATTCGGGCATTCTGGCGACGGGTCCGAAGCCGGGCGCCTATTACAATTACGACCCCGCTCCGGAGGCCATCCTCGACCGGGTGGCGCGGATCGAGGCGGTCTGTCAAAGCCACCGGACCCGCTTGGTCGACGCCGCCTTCCAGTTACCGCTCGGACATCCTTCGGTCGTGTCGGTGATCCCCGGCGGGCAGGGGGTGGCCGAAATGGAATCCAATGCGGCTGCGGCGGCAGCCGCGATCCCGCCCGCGCTCTGGGCGGGATTGAAGGCTGAAGGCCTGTTGCGTCAGGATGCGCCGGTCTTAGCCTGACCGGTCAGTGAACAAACAGCTCCGGATACTTGACGACCAGCGGTTCGAGCAACGTGATCAACTGGCCGAGGTGTCGCCGCATGGCCTCGCGCGCGGCTTTCGGGTCGCGTGCCTCGAGTGCCGCCACGATCACCTTGTGTTCGGCGAGCGTCGCCTGCATCCGTCCGGGCAGCGGAAGGTTGAGCTGGCGGGCGCGGTTGACATGGACCCAGGATGTCTCGGCCAGCGCCGCCAGTCGCCGGTAGCCGGTAAACGACAGGATCAGCTCGTGCATCTGTGCGTCCGTCTGGTGAAATCCGGAGAGATCGCCATCCTGCATCAGCGCCTCCTGGATGCGCAGGTTGTCCCTGAGCTGGATGAGTTCCGCTTCGGTGATCGTGGTGGCAACTTTTTCGACCGCCGCCAGTTCCAGCGCTTCGCGCAGGAAGGCGCCCTCGCGGATCTCCGCCATCGAGAACCGCGTCACGAAGGTTCCGGTTTGCGGAATGATGTCGACCAGGCCTTCGCTGGCGAGCCGCGTCATCGCTTCGGTGACGGGAGAGCGCGAGACGCCGAGCACGGAGCAGATCTCGGGTTTCTGCATCCGCTCGCCCGGACGGAACGCCAGCGTCAGGATCGCCTGCTTGAGCGACATGTAGACCTTCTGCGCCAACGAGCCGGCATAATCATCGAGCGGCGTCAGCGCGGGCGGGGATTTGTGCACGTCTGGCAGTGGACTCTCCCCGCTTGCTGGCATACTAACATGTTAGTTGGAACTTCCTGCCTGTCAACCATTGCCGGCTTGCGCTTCAGGCATCAATAAACGGACCGATCCATGACCCGCGACCTTGCCCAGACAATCCGCCTCAACCCCCAGGACAATGTGATCATTGCCCTCATGGACCTGTCTGCTGGCGCGGTGGTGCCCGGGCTTGACGGTCCGCTGAAGGAAGCCGTGGCGCGCGGCCACAAGATCGCCACGCACCCGATCGCCGAGGGGGACAAGGTGCTCCGCTACGGCCAGACCATCGGCGTGGCGACCCGCTCGATTGCGCCAGGCGAGCATGTCCATGTGCACAATCTCGGCATGGGCGGCCACGCCGAGGCGCAGGACTTTTCGACCGAGGTCCGGCCGCTTCCCGCCCCGTCGGAGACGCGGCATTTCATGGGCTATCACCGCGCCGACGGGTCTGTCGGCACCCGCAATTATTTGGGCATCCTGACTTCGGTGAACTGCTCCGGATCGGTCGCGCGCTTCATGGCCGAGGCGGCGGAGAAACAGGGCTGGCTTGACCAGTTCGAAAACGTTGATGGCGTCGTGCCGATCGTCCACGGCACCGGCTGCGGCATGTCGGGCAGCGACGAGGGCTACGACACCCTGTTCCGCACCTTGCAGGGCTACGCCCGCAACCCGAATTTCGCCGGCATCCTGCTTCTGGGGCTGGGCTGCGAGGTCATGCAGGTGCCCGATCTGGTCGGCCGCGGCCGGATGCGCGCCGACGGCAACATCCGCTACATGACCATTCAGCAATCGGGCGGCACCCGCAAGACCATCGAGCGCGGCATCGAGCACCTCAAGGAAATGGCAGCAAAGGCCAATGCGATCAGCCGTGCGCCGGCCGGTCTCGAACATCTGATGATCGGCATGCAATGCGGCGGCTCGGATGGCTATTCGGGCATCACCGCCAATCCGGCATTGGGGGTCGCTTCCGATCTGCTGGTCGCCCATGGCGGCACCACAATCCTGTCGGAAACCTCGGAGATCTATGGCGCCGAGCATCTTCTGACCCGCCGCGCGGTGACACCCGAGGTCGGCGCCAAGATCGTCGAGCGCATCCGCTGGTGGGAGGATTACACGGCCCGCAACGGCGGCGAGATGGACAACAATCCCTCGCCCGGCAACAAGAAGGGCGGCCTGACCACCATCCTTGAAAAATCGCTGGGCGCGGTAGCCAAGGGCGGCTCGGCGCCGCTGACCCAGGTCTACAAATTCGCCGAACCGGTGACCGAGCGTGGCTTCGTGTTCATGGACTCACCCGGCTACGATCCCTGTTCGGTGACCGGGCAGATCGCCTCGGGCGCCAATCTGGTCGCGTTTACCACCGGCCGCGGCTCGGTGTCGGGCTACAAGCCGACCCCCTGCATCAAGCTCGCCACCAATTCGGAAATGTATGGCCGCATGTCCGAGGACATGGACATCAATTGCGGCGACATCGTCAGCGAAGGCGTCAGCCTCGAGGCCAAGGGCCGCGAGATCTTCGAGCTGTTTTTGCGCGTGGCTTCAGGCGAGGAAACCAAGAGCGAGCAACTCGGCTTCGGCGGCGCCGAATTCGTGCCCTGGCAGATGGGCGCGGTGATGTGAGCATCGCACGGCTCTGTCATCGGCTCGTCATGCCACAACGGCGCCCCGAAAGGCGCCGTTGACTGAAGCTGGACTGAAAGCGTCAGATGTTGCCTGCGCCCATTTCCCTGGCGATGTGATCGGCCTGGCGGATTGCCAGCGCGACGATTGTCAGCGTCGGGTTCTCCGCCGCCCCGGTGGTGAACTGCGATCCGTCCGAGACGAACAGATTGGCGATGTCATGGGTCTGGCCCCATTTGTTGACGACGCCATCGCGCGCGTTTTCAGACATCCGGTTGGTCCCCAGATTGTGGGTTGAGGGGTAGGGCGGCGTCGGGAATGTCCGCGTTGCCCCGACAGCGTCATAGACCGCCATGCCCTGCTTGTAGGCATGCGCCCGCATCGCCGTGTCGTTGGGATGATCATCGAAATGAACATTCGGCGCAGGCAGGCCATACTGGTCCTTCAGGTCAGGGTTGAGCGTGATCCGGTTGGATTCCTGCGGCATGTCCTCGCCGACAATCCACAACCCGGCCATGTTCTCGTAGGAATCAAGCGCTGTCGTGAACTCCCGGCCCCATCCGCCCGGATCGAGGAAGGCGGCCATGAACGGCAGGCCCAGCGCCAGCGTTTCCAGCTCGTACCCGCCGACAAAACCGCGTGAAGGATCATGGCGGGCTTCGTCCTGTATGATCCCCGCCATGGTCGTGCCGCGCCACATCCTGACCGGCTTGTCAAACACCGCATAGACCGAACCGGTCATGTGCCGCATGTAATTGCGGCCGACCTGTCCCGACGAGTTGGCAAGCCCGTCCGGGAACATGGCGGAGGCGGAATTGAGCAGCAGCCGTGGGCTTTCGATCGAGTTGCCTACAACGCAGACGATCCGCGCCTTTTGCAGATGCTGATTGCCATCCTTGTCGGCGTAGAGCACGCCCGTCACCTTGCCGCTGTCGTCATGCTCGATCTTGAGCACATGGGCGCGCTCGCGGACTTCCAGGTTGCCCGTGGCTTCGCCGCGCGGGATGTCGGTATAGGCCGCCGACCATTTGGCGCCCCACTTGCAGCCCTGGAAGCAGAACCCGGTCTGCTGGCAGGCCATGCGGTCGTCGTATTCGGCGGAGTTGATCGCCATGCGGCCGGTATGGACGTCCTTGTAGCCCAATGCCTTGGCTCCTGCTTCGAACACCTTGAAGTTGGTGTTGCCGGGCAGGCCGGTGCGGTCGCCGGTGCGGGTGACGCCGAGCTTCGTCTCTGCCTTTTCGTACCAGGGTTCCATTTCCGTCAGGTCGATGGGCCAGTCGAGCAGATTGGCGCCCTGAACTTCGCTATAGGTCGTCTTGGCCTTGAACTCATGGGTCTGGAAGCGCAACGACGCGCCGGCCCAATGGGTCGTGGTTCCGCCCACCGCCTTGACGATCCAGGCGGGCAGTCCGGAGAAGTCCCTGGCGACCCGCCAGTCGCCGGAGGTCGACCGGGCGTCGAGCCAGGCCAGCTGGCCGAAACTGTCCCATTCGTCATTGATGTAGTCCTCCGGCAGATACCGCCCGCCGGCCTCGAGAGCGACCACCTTGATGCCCTTCTGGGCCAGTTCGTTGGCCAGTACGCCGCCGCCGGCCCCGGTGCCGATGATCACGACGACCGAATCGTCGTTCAGCTCAAATTTTGCAACCATGTCCCACGCCTCCCCCTCAGAGCCAATTGATGTCGTCAAAGCCGCGGTCGATGTAGCCGCCCTGGCTGTAACTCTCGCCCTCATAGCCAAACAGCGGCCAGACGGCTTTCTGATTGTAGAGGCCTGTCACCAGGCCGCCGCGTATGCGCTGGAAAAAGGCGCTGTCCTCCATGGCGCGAAGGATGTCCGCGCGGTCCCGCTCCCAGCCCGTGTCGAGATAGGAGGCGTGCCCCTTGCCGCGCGCCGCCGCGTCCAGGGCCGCGATGCCGGCCTCGATGTCCGGCGCAGCCTCGGCCG